>Ga0308171_1000268_pt1 | contig 140599 bp, 136 predicted proteins | sample PhyGR1_FD_202135 | JGI IMG/M metagenome (GOLD analysis project Ga0308171, IMG submission 202135) | Phyllosphere microbial communities from UC Gill Tract Community Farm, Albany, California, United States - DLSLSG.R1 | ecosystem: Host-associated > Plants > Phyllosphere > Unclassified | place... | reverse complement strand
GCAGCATCCATTCTTTTTGTAAAATACGGGTTTGAAAGACCAGATCTCATTTTAGGTGAAGTTCCTAAAACAAGAGCAATTTCTCTAGGAGGAATTTTTGAAATTTTGTTGTACGTTCTACCATCTGTAAGGGCAAAAACCCATGCATTGGCAAGACATATCAACAGAATTCCTATTTCTATTGATACAAAAATTAAATTAAATATGTTTTTAATAATTCTCAACCCAAATCAAAGTTAAGCTTTAGCTTTTTACTTTTTACAATTGACATACATGCTAAAATACGCCCTCTCTCCTCTTCTTTTTCTGTTAAATATTCATTTTCCAGCAACTCTACTTCTCCATCTTCCAAAATACACTCACAGCTTCCGCAGATCCCGGATTTACACGAATAAGGTACAGGAAATTTTTGAATTAACAATTGCTGAAGAATCTTTTCCTTATTATTTGGTAATTCTGTATGATATTTTTTTCCGGAAACTATAAATTCTACTTCTACATTTTCAATTAATGGAAATTCTTTTTCAACCGGGTAAATATCTTCATTAAACTCTTCAAAAAGTTCAAAATGAATATTTTTTTTCAAAATTCCATGATGAAAACAAGCGTTGGCTAGCGTTTTAATCATCTCTCCCTTTCCGCAAATCAAAACTTCATCCACCGCATCCCAAATCGTAGATTCTTCATCCGTATCATCCAAATGTAAAATCTGATTGATAATTAAACCTAATTTTTTCTCATCCAACCTTCCGTAAAAGAAGCTGTTTGCTGTTTTTTCCTGAGAATAAAAATAGAAAATCTGCAATCTGTCTTCGTACATTCTCGCAAGATTATCTAAAGTTTCTCTATAAACTAAATCCTGTGAACTTTTATTTCCAAAGAATAAAAACAATCTTGTTCTTGGTTCGTTATGAAGAATATTTTTAAAATGACTTAAAATAGGAGTAATTCCGATTCCTGCAGCAAAACCAACAATCGTTCGAAACTCATGGGGCTTCGAAACTAAAGTAAATCGTCCGCTCGGTTCGCTCACCAATATTTCATTACCAACATTATAATTTTTGAACAACTGGGAAGTTGCTCCATCAGAAGAATTAATTTTAATACCAAGGGTTATTTTTTTCTCATACGGTGCCGAAGTCATTGAATAATCGTTGATAATATATTCATCGTGAGACCTGAATTTCAGACTTACAAACTGACCTGCTTCAAACTTAAAATTTCCCTTCAACGTCTCAGAAATTTCAAATTCCAGAGAAAAAGTATTTTTGGTCAGTTCTTCCTTTTTCGCTATTTTTAACCAGTGAAACTGCGTCAGTTTTCCTTTATAGATTTGTTGTTCCATACTTCAATTCAAAAATAGATAAAAATAATTTATGAAAAAGATAATTTTATCCACGCTTGCTGTTTTTGCACTGACAAGTTGTAAAAAAGAAAGCCAGAAAAATACCGAGAATTCTACATCAATGGATTCCACAGCAATTAATAAAACAATTGAAGCTCCAAAAGTGGAGTTAAAAGAAATTTCTCAGCAGGAGTTGGTTACAAATTTATCTAAAAAAGACGACACTCTTTACGTAACAAACTTTTTTGCAACCTGGTGCGGACCTTGTATGATGGAAATTCCTCATTTCAAGAAAAAAATCGAAGAATTAAATGGAAAGCCTGTAAAATTTACTTTTGTAGATATTCTTGATAAAACCGCTTGGAAAGATAAGGTTCCTGCGTTTGCCAAAGAAAACGGATTAGAAAATTATATTGTATTAGTAGATGAATCCAAATTTGATGATACTTTCTTTTCTAATTTTGAAACATGGAAAGGAAACGGAATTCCCTTTACTTATTTCAGAAAAGGCAATAAAACAGATGAAGTTGAAGGATCTATGTCTGAAGAAATGCTTAATGAAAAAATAAATTCATTCTTAAAATAATAGTACGAATCATTTCCAGAGAAATGTCGAATAAATTTAAAATCCTGTTTTTCATATCAATAATTGCAATTTTCATAACTGCGGTTATTAATCTGAATACAGGATTTTTAAGTTTAAATTTTCTTGATTTTTTTCAAGATTCTTCGAATAGCCAGATTGCTGAAATTCGTATCAACCGTGTTTTGGTGATGCTTTTAGCGGGAATTTCTATACCGACTTCAGGTTTTCTGATGCAGGAATATTTTCAGAATCCTTTGGCTGGACCAGACATTCTGGGAATCACTTCGGTTGCCAGTTTATCTGTCGCGTTTTATATTTTTTTTTCTCACGATATTCTCCTACCCGATTTTCTTCAAAATAGTTTCCTCAGTTTATCTGCCATTGCCGGAAGTTTCTTATTAATGTTGATTTTATTATCAATGTCGAATAAATTTCAGGATAAATCTTATTTAATTATTTTCGGATTTCTTGTCTCTGCCTTTGCCGGAGCGATCGTTTCTTTGCTTCAGTTATATGCAGAAAATCAGAGTTTAAAAAATTATATTTTATGGTCTTTTGGAGCTAATAATATGGTGACGAAAAATCAGATTTATGTTCTTTCAATTTTAGTTTTAATAGGATTATTTATTTGTTTTAAAACCATAAAACCTTTGATTGGAAATTCGCTGGGAACATCTTATGCACAAAGTCTGGGAGTTAATCTGAATCAATTAAAACTGTTGATCATTGGTGCATCGTCCTTACTTTCTGCTTCAATAACAGCTTTTTTAGGTCCTATATTATTTATCGGAATTATTGTTCCGCATTTTTGCAGATTACTTTACAATCCAGCAAAACTCTGGCAACAATGGATTTTAAATATGTTGTTGGGAATGTTGATCATGTTGTTATTTTCAATCGTTGCAGAAAAAATACAAATCCCGTTAAATGTTATAAGTTCTGTTTTCGGGATTCCTGTAATTTTATTAATGCTTTTGAAGCAGAATAAGGTTTAAAGTGAATTGTCAATTTGAAATAATACCTTATAATTGTCATTCAGTAGTAATCTAAACTATGAATATAAAAATAACACAGAAACAATTAATCATTGCAAATATAATTTTTTTTGTAGTGAGTGCTATTTTTCTTGAATATTCAAAACTTTTTAGGATAAGCCAAGAAAAGCACTGGATATATTCATTCGGTCATAATTGGTGGTTTATGATTGGTATTCCCTCTGCCTTTTGGGGATCTCTTATTTTAGGTAGCTATAGCTTATGGAAAGTCAAAATAGATAAATTTCTATATTTTACTTTTAGTATTATACCTTTTATCTTATTTATCATTTTTATTTCTATCTAAAATATGCATCTAAAAATAAACCAAGCAAACATAGGCTACGATAAATACCTAATTTCAAATGCAACAACCAATTTGAATTTAGGAGAAGTATGCTTGCTGATTGGTAACAATGGTGTTGGGAAAACAACGTTAATCAAATCTATTCTCCATCAAGTTCCTCTTTTAAGCGGAGAAATTTCTATTAATCATAAGAATATAAAAAATCTTTCCGTGAAAGATATTGCGGAACAAATTGCAGTCGTTTTTTCAAAATCAGTTATTCCGCAGAATTATACGGTTGAAGATCTTATTTCTCTAGGAAAATATATTTACTATCCTTTTTATTTTGAACTTAAAAAACAAGACAGAGAAGAAGTTTCGCACATTATTGAAAAACTGGATTTGCTTCAATATAAAAACACATTGCTCAAAAACCTCTCTGATGGAAATCTTCAGAAAGCATTTATCGGAAGAGCTTTAACTCAAAATTCTCCTTTTATTATTCTTGATGAACCTACTACCCATTTGGATGAAAAAAATAAATTAATAATTCTAAAAACCCTCCGAAAATTAGCCAAAGAACAGAATAAATTAATCCTTTTTTCTTCTCACGACTGGCGTTTGGCAAAAGAATTTGCAGATAAAATCTGGTATATAAAAGATAATCATTTATATTCCGGAATTGTTGAAGACGTGTTGCTTCAGCACGAAGAGCTAACGAATGTATCTTTATTTCACATCAATAATCAATTTGTACCTCCAAAAATATCAGCACCTGAGTTGCACAAAGAAATGTTATACTCTTTGCTTCAAAAAAACTTTCAAAAAGACCTTTCATCTTTACATTTTGAATTTCAAAACAACTTTTGGTTAATTTCTAATAGTTTTTCAAAACACAAATGCGAATCTTTTGAAGAAATTGTTAATTTAGTGAAAACCATCTATTAATACCATAATTCCATTACATAATTCACATACTATGCGTGCATAGTATTATGCTAATCATACAATTTAATCCGTTAAATATCAGATTGTTAACAAATTTTAACGTTAATAAATACTATGCATGCATAATATTTGCTACATTTGGATAGCACCATTTCAATAAAATATATGGATAACAAAGATAAAATAGAAAACGTAGATTTAATTTTGAAGCAAACCTGGTTGGCAGTTTCAAAAATGTATACGGATCTAGCTCAGGAACACGATTCTACGGCGGTTCAGGCACTCACTTTACTTAAAATAGATCCGAAAGAAGGAACAAGAAGTACAAACTTGGGACCTAAAATGGCCATCGAACCTACTTCTCTCACAAGAATTATTAAACTTCTTGAGGACAACGGATATATCTACAAAGAAAAAACTACAACAGACAAACGTGAAGTCATTATAAAGCTTACCGATAAAGGACTGAATTCCAGAAATATGTCTAAAGAAGTTGTCGTTAATTTCAATAAAAGAATCATGGAAAAAATTGCTCCCGACAGATTGGAAACTTTCAAGGAGGTAATGAATGAAATCATGAAAATCGCTACAGACTTAAATAACAGAAAATAAATTATAAATATAAAGTAATGAAAAGAAGAATCAAACACGTTACCGTTCTTGGTTCAGGAATTATGGGAAGCGGTATTGCAGCGCACTTTGCCAATATTGGTGTAGAAGTTTCGCTCTTAGATATCGTACCTTTTGAATTAACTGAAGCAGAACAGAAAAAAGGTTTGACCAAAGACGACAAAGCGGTAAGAAACAGAATCGCTTCCGAAAACTTTGAAAAACTGAAAAAAGCAAGTCCGGCTCTACTCTATTCTCCAAAATTTGCAGAGAGAATTAAAGTTGGAAATTTTGATGATGATTTACCGAAAATAAAAAATACAGACTGGATTATTGAAGTTGTCGTTGAAAGACTCGACATTAAAAAATCGGTTTACGAAAAAATTGAACAGTTCAGAAAACCGGGAACTTTGGTTTCTTCAAATACTTCCGGAATTCCGATAAATATGTTGGTGGAAGGAAGAAGCGATGATTTCAAACATTATTTTGCAGGAACACACTTCTTTAATCCTGTTAGATATCTTCCTCTTTTAGAGATTATTCCGACACACGATACAAATCCTGAAATCATTGATTTCTACATGAATTACGGAGCAAAATTCTTAGGAAAAACAACGGTTTTAGCAAAAGATACTCCTGCATTTATTGCAAATAGAATCGGAGTTTTCTCTATGATGGACTTGCTTCACAATGTTCAAAAATTAGGTTTAACCGTTTCTGAAGTTGATAAATTGACAGGTCCGGTAATCGGTCGTCCAAAATCTGCAACGTTCAGAACTGCGGATGTTGTCGGTTTGGATACGTTGGTGATGGTTGCCAACGGCGTTCGTCAAAGTGGTGCTGAAGCCAACGATTTTAATGACGTTTTTGCCCTTCCTGATTACATCCAAAAAATGGTTGATAATAAATGGTTAGGTTCAAAAACAGAACAAGGTTTTTATAAAAAAGTGAAAAATGCAGAAGGAAAATCTGAAATTCACGGATTAAATCTTGATACGTTAGAATACGAACTTCAAGGAAAATCTTCTTTCCCAACGTTAGAATTAACAAAAACAATCGATAAACCAATTGACAGATTTAAAGTTTTAATTGGCGGAAAAGATAAAGCCGGAGAATTGTACAGAAAATCTTTAGGTGCATTATTCGCTTATGTTTCTCATAAAGTTCCTGAAATTTCTGATGAAGTTTACAAAATCGACGATGCCATGAGAGCAGGTTTCGGCTGGGAAAACGGTCCGTTTGAAATCTGGGATGCGGTTGGTGTTCAAAAAGGTATTGAACTGGCTAAAGATGCCGGTTACGAAGTTTCAGACTGGGTTAAAAATGTAGAAACATTCTATAAAGTTAATGAGGAAGGACAAAGTATTTACGTAGATAAAAATTCAGGAGAATATAATAAAATCCCGGGACAGGATGCTTTCATTATTTTAGATAATATCAGAAAAAATAAAACGCTTTGGAGTAATTCAGGTGCTGCGATTGAAGATCTAGGCGACGGAATTATCAACTTCGAAATCCGTTCTAAAATGAATTCTCTTGGAGGCGAAGTTTTAGATGGATTAAACAGAGCGATTGATTTAGCTGAAAAAGAATATGATGGTTTAGTTATCGGAAATCAAGGGACAAATTTCTCTGTTGGAGCCAATTTAGCAATGATTTTAATGATGGCTATCGAGCAGGATTGGGATGATTTGAATATGGCAATTGCTTATTTCCAAAAATCGATGATGAGAGTTCGTTACTCTTCTATTCCGGTTGTAGTTGCTCCTCACGGAATGACGCTTGGTGGTGGTTGTGAAATGACCATGCACGCCGACAGAGTTGTCGCAGCAGCAGAAACGTACATCGGATTGGTTGAAACGGGAGTCGGCGTAATTCCAGGCGGTGGCGGAACCAAAGAATTGACTTTGAGAACGTCAAGAGAATTCAAAAGCGATGATGTTAAAAACAACAGACTTCGTGAAGCTTTTATGAATATCGCAATGGGTAAGGTAGCAACTTCTGCTTACGAAGCCTACGATATGGGAATCCTTGAAAAAGGAAAAGATATTGTTGCCGTTGACAAAAGAACACAGATTAAAACAGCTAAAATGTTGGTTATAAGTTTGGCTGAACATGGCTATACTCAACCGATTGAACAGAAAGTAAAAGTTTTAGGTAAAGATGCATTAGGAATGTTCTATGTTGGAACAGATCAAATGCTTACTGGAAAATATATTTCTGAACACGACAAAAAAATTGCTGACAAATTAGCGAATGTAATGGTTGGAGGAAATCTTTCTGAACCAACTGTTGTAACTGAACAATATTTATTAAATCTTGAAAGAGAAACATTCTTACAGCTTTGTGGTGAGAGAAAAACGCTGGAAAGAATCCAGTATATGTTACAGAATGGAAAACCGTTGAGAAATTAGAAATTATGGCAAATGTTTGGGTTGAACTCAAAGACAAAAATAATTTATATAGAAATTTAATTCTTTTAAAAAGTTATTTTTTGAGTAATGGACATATAGATGTAAATCAAGGAACTGATTGTACAATAATTGAAAAGGCAATTAAAGAATTGCTTGAAGATGATTTTGATGTAATTTACTTCAGGAAAAATGTAGATTTTTTATTGAGTGAAGGTATTTTTAAATCATATAATTATTTAGGGTTAACTACATTTGGAATTAACCATGTTGAGAGATTAATCGATGAATTAGGCGAGCTTTCCGAGGAAGAAAAAGAAGTAATCAAAAAAAGCAATACTGATAAATTAGCAAAATTTCTAGATATATCTTCAAAATTTGCATCTACAGTAAATCCCATAATTAGCATATTTAACTTAATAAAATAAACAAATGTCAAAGACAGCATATATAGTAAAGGGTTTCAGAACTGCCGTTGGAAAAGCTCCAAAAGGAAGTTTAAGATTCACGAGACCTGATGTCATGGCGGCAACCGTAATTGAAAAATTAATGGCTGAACTTCCGCAATTAGACAAAAATAGAATTGATGACCTTATCGTAGGAAATGCGATGCCGGAAGCTGAACAGGGCTTAAATGTAGCTCGTTTAATTTCCTTGATGGGTTTAAATACAGACAAAGTTCCCGGAGTTACCGTGAACAGATATTGTGCATCAGGAAGTGAGGCGATTGCGATTGCTTCTGCAAAAATTCAGGCAGGAATGGCTGATTGTATTATTGCAGGGGGTACAGAATCAATGTCTTATATTCCAATGGGTGGTTACAAACCTGTTCCGGAAACGGAAATTGCCAAAACAAATCCCGATTATTATTGGGGAATGGGTTACACTGCGGAAGAGGTTGCCAAACAATACAATATCACAAGAGAAGAACAGGATCAATTTGCTTTTGAATCTCATATGAAAGCTCTAAAAGCTAATCAGGAAGGTAAATTTGCCAATCAGATTGTTCCGATTTCTGTTGAATATAATTTCCTGGATGAAAACCAGAAAATGCAGACTAAAAAGTTTGATTTCTCTGTGGATGAAGGTCCAAGAGCAGATACTTCTTTAGCAGGTTTGGCAAAACTTAGACCCGTTTTCGCCAACGGAGGTAGCGTAACTGCCGGAAACTCTTCTCAAATGAGCGACGGAGCGGCTTTCGTAATGGTCATGAGCGAAGAAATGGTGAAAGAATTAGGATTAGAACCGGAAGCTAGACTAGTGGCTTATGCAGCGGCTGGTCTTGAACCAAGAATTATGGGAATGGGACCAATTTATGCGATTCCAAAAGCTCTAAAACAGGCAGGTTTAGAATTAAAAGATATTGAATTAATCGAATTAAACGAAGCCTTTGCATCACAATCTGTTGCTATCAAAAAAGAATTAGGTCTAAATCCTGACATTTTGAATGTTAATGGAGGAGCAATTGCGCTTGGTCACCCACTTGGATGTACCGGAACAAAATTAACGGTTCAACTTCTTGATGAAATGAGAAAACGCGGTAACAAATACGGAATGGTTTCTATGTGCGTGGGAACAGGACAAGGAGCGGCTTCAATCTTCGAATTATTATAATTAAAAAAAATACAAAATATAATGACTACACTTAATAAAACACTAAAAGGAGGTGAGTTTTTAATAAAAGAAATTTCGGCAAATGAAATTTTCTCTTTAGAAGAACTTTCAGAAGAGCAAAAAATGCTTCGTGATTCTGCAAAAGAATTTATAGATAGAGAAGTTGTTCCTCAACATGATCGTTTCGAGAAAAAGGATTATGCTTTAACGGAAGAAAAAATGCGTCAGTTAGGCGAAATGGGATTGTTGGGAATTACAGTTCCTGAAGAGTACGGCGGTCTCGGAATGGGATTCGTGAGTACTATGCTGGCGTGCGATTATGTCTCAGGAGGAAACGGATCATTAGCAACAGCTTATGGAGCGCATACGGGAATTGGTACTCTTCCTACTCTTCTTTATGGAAGCGAAGAATTAAAAAAGAAATACCTTCCGGATTTAGCGACCGGAACAAAATTCGGAGCATATTGTTTGACTGAGCCGGATGCCGGTTCTGATGCCAATTCCGGAAAAACAAGAGCAAAATTGTCGGAAGACGGGAAACATTATATTATCAACGGACAGAAAATGTGGATTTCTAATGCAGGTTTTGCGGATACTTTCACATTGTTCGCAAAAATTGATGATGATAAAAATATCACAGGTTTTGTAATTAACCGTTCAGAGCTTGAAAATCCTGAAAGTTTGACTTTCGGCGAAGAAGAGCATAAATTGGGGATTCGTTCGTCTTCTACCCGTCAGGTTTTTTTCAATGATATGAAAGTGCCTGTTGAAAATATGTTGGGTGAAAGAAACAACGGTTTCAAAATCGCTTTGAATGCATTAAATGTTGGTAGAATTAAGTTAGCTGCTGCCAATCTTGACGGGCAGAGAAGAATTTTAAACCACTCTATTCAATATTCAAACGAAAGAAAACAGTTTGGTGTTTCCATTTCAACTTTTGGAGCAATTAGAAAGAAAATTGCTGAAATGGCAACCGGAGTTTTCGTAAGTGAAGCTGGTTCTTACCGTTTGGCAAAAAATGTTGAAGATAAGATTGCAGAATTAGTTGCAGGAGGAATGGATCATCAGCAGGCTGAATTAAAAGGGGTTGAAGAATTTGCCGTGGAAGCTTCTATCCTTAAAGTTTTTGTTTCAGATCTTACTCAAAATACAGCTGATGAAGGAATTCAGATTTATGGAGGAATGGGATTCTCAGAAGATACTCCGATGGAATCTGCATGGAGAGATGCCAGAATCGGTAGAATCTACGAAGGTACCAACGAAATCAACAGACTTCTTGCGGTTGGAATGTTGATTAAAAGAGCGATGAAAGGAGAATTAGATTTATTATCTCCGGCAATGGCAATCAGCAAAGAATTGATGGGAATTCCTTCATTCGAAGTTCCTGATTATTCCGAATTCATGAGTGAAGAAAAAGCAATTATTGCGAATCTTAAAAAAGTTTTCTTAATGGTTTCAGGTGCTGCACTTCAAAAATATATGATGGACATTGAGAAACAACAGCATTTATTATTGAATGCTTCTGAAATTCTGAATCAAATCTATATGGCAGAATCTTCAATTTTAAGAGCAGAAAAACACTTCTCTGCTGATTCTGTGGAAGCTGCAATGGCTCAGTTAAATCTTTACAAAGCAGTTGAAAAAATCATTACATCTGCAAAAGAAGGAATTGTTTCTTTCGCTGAAGGTGACGAACAGAGAATGATGCTTTCCGGTTTAAGAAGATTTACAAAATACACAAATCATCCGAATGTTGTCGCTTTAACTGAAAAAGTGGCTGCACATTATATTGAGAAAGGACATTATTAGTTCTTGACAGATATTTGATTTTAAAGCGTCTCAATTTCTTGGGACGCTTTTATTTTATTATTTTTAAATTAGTTTAAAATTAAATTCATTTGATGAGGTCAAAATTTTATATTCCTGTAGCAATTTTATATTTTCCTTTTTTTCTCAAATCAAAGATACTCTTGATGATTGCAATGGCAGATTAAAAGACATTTAAATTTCAAACTTAATGAATCTGATGAAGCCTAATTTCAAAAATGGAAATCTCAAAAAAATCATCATAATTTCTCTGCAGTTATAATTTCAAATGAGATTGATGATCGTAATGAATCTATCCAAATTACAATTATTTTACCCAAAGAAGTAATAAAAAAGCGGTATCAACTGTTTTATAATAACGAATGAAATTTCAAACCATTATAATTAATTATTAAAATCCGAAACAATGAAATTATTATTTATAGCAATTACCTGTATTTCCTCTTCAATCTTTGCTCAGCAGAAAGAGAAAAAAATTGTTCCTCCCAAAAAAGATTCAGTAAAAATAAATAAGTTCGACCCGAACAGAAGGAAATTGGAAACTCCACAAAATGATGAAAAGAATATTTACAAAATGCCCGTTGCTAAACCAAAGGACACTATTTATTCAAAAATGAAAAATAAGAAGAGAGATACAACGGATTATAAAATACTAAATGCGACAAAGCCGGAAGAAAGCAAATAAATCCCGGAATTTATTAATAAATAATTATCTGAAATTATTCATAAAATATGCTCTAAATATGGCTTCATTTTTTATTTTTGTACTTTAGTTTACACAGAAAAATGACAAAAGACCAAATGCTCCACCGGGCAATCAAAATAGCTGATAAAGCACACAAAGGTCAGACAGACAAATATCATGCTCCTTACATTGCTCACGTTATGCGTGTCATGGAATACGGGAAGACAATGGATGAAAAAATCGTGGGTGTTCTTCATGATGTTGTAGAAGATAATCCCGTTGAATTCAGCCTTGATTATTTAAGAGATCAGGGATTTCCTGAATATATTATTTTCGCCATAAGCTGTCTTACAAAATTTGATCCTGATGAAGAATATGATGATTTCGTTAAAAGAACCGAACGTTCTCCCCTTGCCGTTGCCGTAAAGTTAAACGATCTTCGTGATAACATGGATTTAAGACGTGTAAACCGCGAATTAACTTCAAAAGATATTAAAAGATTTAATAAGTATTTAAAAGCTTATCATTATTTGATAGATAAATATTAAAAAATAAACCCTCATTAGGAAATTCTAAAGAGGGTTTGTTTTATATTTAAACTATATTTTTTAATCTGCTCCCGGAAAATGATATGTTTTCGTCGGAGGATTGGTATCGTCGATATTGATGTTTAAAGCAAGATATACAAAATGAACATTTCTGTTGCCTTTTGCCTCAAATTCTCTCTGCCAGAGATAACCACCCAAAACACCAAAGTTTTCATCAATCTGATATCCCAAACCGCCATATACCCTGTTTCTCGCAAAAGTAGGTTTATTAGGTGATACAATAAAAATCTCGTCATAAACGTTGGTAAACAACGTTTTCGGTCCGATTTTCTTGGCATTCAAAGGAACTGAAATATTCAGACGGTAACGGTAGCGCATTCTTTCTGAACTTTTGTCAGTTTGAGGTTCATAAAACCATGATTTTTCTGCACGAAGTCTGTTTTCAAATTTTACAATTCCTTTTTTGAAATCGATAACGTCCTGTAGCCAAACTCTGAATTCTTCTTTATTGATGGCGTGATCCTTATATGTGGCATATCTTCCCAATCCAATAAACGGCTTGTGATTTTTGGTAAGATTATAGCCCAATCCACCTTTTATTTCGTAATAATCGGGATACGTATAATCTTCAATTCCCCTTGACTGTCCCTCTGCATACAAGAAGAATTTCGGATGAAATTTATAAGTTATCGTCAGTGCATTGAAGCTGGAAATATGTTCCTGTGCCTTAAAAAATGTAACACTTAAAAGTAAACTCAAACTTACAAACAGTTTCATCTAAAAAATTTTTGCAAATGTAAATGAATTAACAATTTCGTAATATTAACTTTAATTAATTATGAATTAACATTTATTTAATATTGATATTATAAGAAAAACCAATATGAAACCATCGCTGGGGCATCATTACACCGAAATTCTCTGTGTATGAAGTATTTGTAATATTATTGATTAAAACATAGACCGAAAAATCTTTTTTAGTAAAACTCAATTTTTCATCCAAAATTTGATAATCTCCCAGATTTGCTCTGTAATTATATCGGTAAACCAATTCATTTGTAAAATATTTCAGGAATTTAAAATCCAATTTTGAAATAAACTGATGCTTCAGATTATCCAGAATATATCTTGAAACATTGCTGTTTGTGATAGCCGATTGTGTATCCAGATAAGTATAACTAACAGAGTATTTAAGCCAGTTCAGCACTGTATGATCCCACTCCATTTCGATTCCTTTGGTTTCAGTATCTCCTACATTGAAGGCGTACCAAGTCGGGTCGTCCAACGTCTTTTTTGTCCAGTCGATTGAATTTTTTGAATTTCTTAAAAAACCGCTGATTTTTGCTAAAAATTCTTTGTTCTGATATTGATAGCCTATTTCTGCTGAAACCGCATTTTCAGGCTGCAAATCAGGATTTCCTACTTCCGTTTTGCTTACATAATAAAGATCTGTAAAACTTGGAACTCTGGAAACTCTGGAAATATTTCCGTAAACTTTATTGTTTTGATTAAAATTATATCCAACATCTAATCCAGGATAATAAAAATTCCCGACTTTAGAATAATTTGCCCAGGAAATCCCCGGACTTATATTTAATTTTTTATCCAATAAAGAAAAATGATGTTCAAAGAAAAACTGTGAAACAAAACGATTTCTGTCTCCTAAATTATTACTCGCCAAAAACTCTTTTCTCAATTCAACACCAATTCCTGTCGTTCCCAATCCCCACTGATAGCTTGAATTTACTTCTCCGCCAATATTATTTCCGATGTGCATATTTCTGTAGATTTCAGGTTTTTCTCTGTTAAACAGATACATATCCTGACCTCTTCTCCAATACACATTAGAATGAATTTTCAAATTTTTAAACGTTTGCTGATGTGCTAAACTAATGATTGAAGCCTGAGTTTCTTCATACTGCTCGGTAGCTTTTGGCGAAGAATAAAAACCGTTTGCTCCAAATTTCTTTTCCGAAAAACCTGCCTGCAGTCTAATGTCACCATCTTTTATATTTAATTTGCTTTGATAAAAAACATTTCTGATCTCATAATCTGTATTGTACATATATCCCTGAGATGAGTTGGAATTTGCCTGAAAGGCATTTGAAAATTTTTCATTTCCCAACTGAGCATTCAGACCAAATCCGAAAGTTTCAAAATCTCCTGCTTCTGCGCTTATTTTAACTTTTTTACCGACATAAGTTTTCGTGATGACATTGATAACTCCAGCGTAAGCATTTTGTCCGAATCTTCTTGCTCCGGGACCTTTTATCACTTCAATCCGTTCCACATCTTCAAGATCAATCGGTAAATTCATTGAATTGTGCCCAGTCTGAGAATCATTCATTCTGATACCGTTCAACAATAAAAGTACCTGCTCAAAAGAACTTCCACGAAAGCTGATATCACTCTGCACGCCATTCGCTCCTCTCCTTCTGATGTCCATTCCGGCAACCTGCTGAAGAATTTCATCGATACTTTTTGCGGGAGAATTTTCTATATCATCTTTGGTGATCACTGTAATGTTTTGATTGGCAATCTTGTAAGGTATAGAGATCAGTTTTCCTTGAATTTCAACAGACTCTATATCATTAGATTTTTCCTGTGCCTGTGCAAAAAACAGCATTCCAAGGAAAAAGATACTTCCGGCTTTTTTAATCATTTTATCAGAATTATTCTCAGTTAGTTATTGAGCCCAAAAGTAATAGAGTTATAGAAGACATACAAATGATAGATGTCATAAAAAAAGATGCAGTTTTGATGCATCTTCTTGGGAAGTAATTTCGTTTTATCTTTTTCTCATTAAATGTGTAACAAGATCTCTGAATAATTTTCTCATTTCTATATTACATATTTATTAATGCAATTTTAACAAATTTTAGGATATAAAACAACACTATAGTCATAAAAAAGTATAAAAATCATAAAATCTATTATTAATAAATAATTCCCTCTAATGAGTAATATTCAAAGCACATAATTGTTTAAGATTTTAACCATCAAGAATGTTGTATTATAGGAAAAATTTCACTTTTATGATAATTCCTGTTTAATGTTTTTAGTTTAAATAATTGATGTAAAGAAAATATTTAATATTTTAATTTTCTATGATTTATTGTATTCTTTTTATCTAAAACCCATCTTAATTATATATTTAACTCAAAACATTCCGCATTAAATTTGAATTAATTTAAGCAAAAAAATCCGTCAAAAATTCGTATTTTTGTTAGTCTTAATTTTACTATGGCTAATACAACAGATATAGATATAAAAAAACAGATTTTCGTTAAGAATGCACATCTTAACAATCTGAAACACATAGATGTCCTCATCCCTAAAAATAAATTAATCGTCATCACAGGAGTTTCCGGAAGCGGAAAATCTTCACTGGCTTTTGATACTATTTATGCGGAAGGACAGAGAAGATATGTGGAGAGTTTGAGCTCTTATGCCCGTCAGTTTTTGGGAAAATTAGAAAAACCAAAAGTTGATGATATTAAAGGGTTGGCGCCTTCCATCGCAATTCAGCAAAAGGTAATTTCTTCGAATCCACGTTCAACCGTAGGAACTTCGACGGAAATTTATGATTATATGAAACTTCTTTTTGCCAGAATCGGGAAAACAATTTCTCCGGTTTCAGGTGAAGAAGTAAAAAAAGATTCAGTAACAGACGTTGTTGATTTCATTAAATCTTCCAAAAAAGATTCTTCGTTTTTACTGACTGCTCCCTATGAATATGATGCTGCGAATTTTGGTGAAAATTTAAATGTTTTAAAACTTGCCGGATTCACAAGATTAGAAATTAACGGCAATGTGGCAGGAATTGAAGATCTGGAAAGTTTTGGTTTCACTCCCGAAAAAGGAATGGAAATCAATCTGGTAATCGACCGTTTTTCTTATGAAGAAGATGAAAGTTTCTTGCAGCGATTGGCAGATTCTATCCAAATGGCTTTTTATGAAGGTCGCGGATATTGTTCATTAAAAAATACGGATACAGGAAAAGTTAAAGAATTTTCAAACAAATTTGAGCTGGATGGAATCGAATTTTTAGAACCGAATGTTCATTTTTTCAGCTTTAATAATCCTTACGGAGCTTGTCCGACGTGTGAAGGCTACGGGAAAGTGATTGGAATTGATGAAGATCTGGTCGTTCCTAACAAAGCATTATCGATTTTTGAAGATGCTGTTGCTTCCTGGAGAGGCGAATCGATGAGTGAATGGAAAAAAGATTTTATCAAAAAAGCAAAAGACTTCCCTATTCATAAGCCTTATCATCAATTAACCAAAGAACAGAAAAAATATCTTTGGAAAGGCGATGGAAAAGGAACATTTCCTTCGATTGATAATTTCTTCAAAATGCTGGAGGAAAATTTATACAAAATCCAGTATCGAGTAATGCTTTCCCGCTATCGTGGAAAAACGCTTTGCCCGACATGTGAAGGTTTGAGACTGCGGGAGGAAACAACTTGGGTAAAAATCGACGGACACAATATCCAATCGATGATTGAGCTTCCTTTGGATGAACTTTTCCCTTTAATCAACAGCCTAAAATTATCCGAACACGATCAGGAAATTGCCAAAAGGTTATTATACGAAATCACAACGAGAATTGAATTTTTATTAAAAGTCGGTTTAGGATATTTAACGTTAAACAGAACATCAAATACGCTTTCAGGTGGTGAAAGTCAGAGAATTAACCTTGCTACAAGTTTGGGAAGTTCTTTGGTGGGATCTATTTATATTTTAGATGAACCCTCAATCGGACTTCACTCAAGGGATACAGAAAATTTAATTGAAGTTTTAATGAATCTTCGTGATCTCGGAAATACGGTAATCGTTGTAGAACACGATGAAGATGTAATGAAAGCTGCCGATTATATCATTGATATTGGTCCGGAAGCAGGTTATCTTGGCGGGGAATTGGTTTTTGCAGGTAACTATGATGAACTGAAAGATGCAGACACTTTAACCTCAAAATATTTAACAGGAAGATTAGAAATTGAAGTTCCGAAAAAGCGCAGAAAAGCAAAAGAGTGGATCAATATAAAAGGAGCTCGTCAAAATAATTTAAAAAATATTGATGTTGATATTCCCTTAGAAAGTCTTGCCGTGATTTCGGGAGTTTCAGGAAGTGGGAAATCTACTTTAATGAAAGAGATTCTAACGAATGACATTCAGATTCAGTTGGGAATGGGCGGAAAAAAAGGAGAATATGATTCCGTGGATTTTCCGAAAAAATTAATCAAGAATATTGAATTAATTGATCAGAATCCAATTGGCAAATCATCAAGATCCAATCCTGTAACCTATCTGAAAGCGTACGATGACATCAGAGATTTGTTTGCAAAACAAAAAGTCTCAAAAATGATGGGTTATAAACCTAAACACTTCTCTTTCAACGTAGATGGCGGTAGATGTGACGAATGCAAAGGTGAAGGTGTGATTAATGTTTCCATGCAGTTTATGGCAGACATTGAGCTTGAATGTGAAGTTTGTAAAGGAACCCGTTTTAAAAACGAAATTCTGGAAGTGAGGTTTGACGAGAAAAATATTTCTGATATCCTTCACATGACGGTTGATGAAGCATTAGAGTTTTTTAGGGATAACAAAGAAGAAAAAATTGCAACCAAATTAAAGCCTTTGCAGGACGTTGGTTTGGGATATCTGCAGTTGGGACAAAGCTCTTCTACCCTTTCAGGCGGTGAAGCGCAACGTGTAAAGTTGGCTTCATTCCTAGTAAAAGGAGTTACAACAGACAAAACTTTGTTTATATTCGATGAACCTTCAACGGGACTGCATTTCCATGATATTCAGAAATTATTGAAGTCTTTGCAGGCTTTGATTGATCTGGGACATTCCGTGATTGTGATTGAACATCAACCGGATATTATAAAGTCTGCCGATTACATTATTGACATTGGTCCTGAAGCCGGAAAGCACGGCGGTGAAGTTGTTTTCGCAGGAACACCGGAAGATTTAGCTAAAAATAAAAAATCCCATACAGCAAAATATATTAAAGAAAAGCTGGAAAATTAAAATAAAAACAGAGCGTAAAATTTACGCTCTGTTTTTTTTCTTTTCAATTTGATCTTACAATTAAATTGTAAAATTCAAATATTACTTAATAAAAATAAATACTTGAGGATTGTCAGGATTATTTTATCCAAAGAAAAATGAAATAACCAAAGTTATCCACAGAAAATTGTGGATAACTTGTAAACTTTAACATTAAATTCATGGTAAGTAAAAAATTAATTCCTACATTTACTATGTAATAAATCTGAAAATGAATTCAATTTTTGCTTTCTTCAGTTTTGAAATTGCAATTAAATTTATAAAAATTTAAGCACAGCGTTGTCGGCTGTGCTTTTTTATTGTTGTCTAATTAAAAAAATGAGATGTATTTATCTACTGGATCCGCTTCTAAAGAGCGGGTTCTTTTATTTTGAAAAATAGAAGTTTCCCAAATCAGCATCAATGATTTTTAAGGATAAACAATCGCTTTTTTCAAATCAATCGGGTTATTATATTTTTTGATATTCTGTCTCAATCTTTCGTTTATTTCACGGGAATTGGCTGGATTTACCTTTGTTCCGTCGTTCAGGAAAAACTGGTCGCCTTTTCCTCCGTTTTTAAGATAATTTACCGGAGAATCATAAAAAGTAAGCTTTGTTTTTTTATACTTTTCCCAATCTACAGGTACACTCATTTGTCTTGACATCTCTATAAACTGGTTTTTCGCAGGTTTATCTATTTTTACCGATTTTACCAATTCAAATTTGTAATTTTCTTTATCATCATACAATTCTACAATCAAACCAGGAAGTCCATGAAACTTGTAAGGACCTTCCTGAAACGGAATTTCTTTCGTAAACCATGCCGTCCATTTTCTGCCGCCAAAAGTTGTTGTGGCTTTTTGTAACGTCAGATCATTAACTTTTTTATTTTCATTGGTCAATTTCCAGTTTTGAGAATCTTTGGATTGAAATTTTAAAATAATATTTCCTTCCAACAAATCAAATTCATCATAATTCTCATCGCCTTTTTTGTGGAAAACAATGGTTGAAGTGTTTAGTTTTGTTCCTTTCGAAAATTCGATATTATTAACAATCAAAGAATCTGCGATAAAAAAATCTCTTGTATAATACGTAACATTTTCGTTATCAATATCTAAATGATAATTTTCTTTCATCAACATCGTTGAAGTTGAATCTTTTTTGTAAACTACATCATAAATAAAACGATGTGTTTGCGCTTTCATTAAAGCCCCGGTAATTAAAAAAGCGAATAGTAGTTTTTTCATATTATTTTTCGTCTATAAATTCCTGTTCTTCTTTTGATAATGCTATTTTACTGTCTTTTTGTTCATGGTTCGGAATGTTTTCCCACATATTTTTGGTCATATCTATTCTATTCGGAAGACTTTCGTTTTTTGCTTCTCTAAAAGTCTGGAAAGTAACTTTTCTTTCGTACGTTCGGCTGTGTTTTTCACCATTGAAAGTTATATATCCATCACTTTCTATATTGGCTTGTGAAGGAAGATATTTGTTATTTTTTTTATAAAAATCATAGCTTATTGTTCCGGTTCCCGCCTGAAATTCATACTGTTTTCCATTTTTATCATTTACTTTATAGGGAGGAAAACCACTTTGATCAAAATCCAGTTCATAATGTGTAATTACTTTATCAATCGTGTTGTAAAGCAAAGTGCCCTCCACCTTTATTCCTGGCATTGTTTCTATTTTAAATAAAATCGTCTGTTCATTATTATCATCAGCAACAATTTTCCCTGAATATTTTGCTCCAGCCACATTTATGTGAAGCAATATTCTTCTGAGTTCATAATTCAGAAAAAAATTTCCTCCCACTTCATTTTTCTTTACATTGGTTTGTGAAATCGAATCCAAGTCACTTTTTATAAATTTAAAATATTTGATATTGTTGAGTTCGATCTGAACAAATTTGTCATAATCTTCCCTGTTACTAAACTTAAAATTATACGCATTCGAAAGTGCCCAGAACCTTGCTTCAGCAATCACGAGAGAGTTTGTTTTATCGTCAACGGTATATTTCTGCTTAAAAATAATATCATAAAGAGAAGGTTTGCTGTAATATCTTTTAGAATAATTGTCTCTTACATCTTCAAAAAGTTTTTTAATATCAATATTGGTAATTTTTATTTCTTCAATATCTCTGTACGAAAGTTTAAGCTTAATAATCGGAATAAATTGAGTCAGCTTTTCTGTTTGGTATCCCGCCTTTGAGACTTCGAGATTGATCGTATTTTCAGGAATCAGGGCGACACCATCATCATTGGTATAAATTATTTCTGCCGGTAAAATAATTCTTGCATTCGGAATTGGTTTTCCGTCTTCGGCACCGATGATTTTTAGATTTTTAAGGTTTTGAGAAAAGAAAAAGCTATAAAGAAATACAAAGCCCGTCAAAAGAAGCTTCCTCGAAAGATGTTCAGTCATAATTTGTAGTGGTCTTAATTTTTTGTCAAAATAAGTCCAATTTATCTACATCATGAGAATTAGAAATAATAAAGTTTTTATAATTTTCACCAGGAAAATGTTAAGGTTTTGATTTAATTTTTTAACAACTGAAACATAAAATATGTTTTTAGTTAAATATCTCTTAATGCTTTATTTTATTCGTTTCTGAAAAATAACAAATGCCTGTAAAATTTACAGGCATTTGTTGAGGATTTATTTATAGTTTTAATTAAATGATAATTTATAGTTCAGAGGAGTTGTATTCGTTTTCTTTTTAAATAATTTATTAAAAGACTGTGAATGTTCAAATCCTAACTGGTAAGCCACTTCAGAAACTGAAAAATTTGTTGTCGTAAGATATTCTTTTGCTTTTTCAATTAATTTTTCATGAATATGCTGTTGTGCATTTTGCCCTGTCAGATTTCTTAGCATATCACTTAAATAATGCGTCGACAAATTCAGTTTTGAAGCGAGAAATTCTACGGTCGGAAGTCCTTTTGTAAGCGTTTCCTGTTGATTAAAATAATCATCTAAAAGATTATCCATTTTGGTTAAAAGATCATGGCTGACGACTTTTCGCGTGATAAATTGTCTTTTATAAAAACGATTACTGTAATTCAATAAAACTTCAATGTATGAAACAATAACATCTTGGCTAATTTCGTCAATTGCCGTATTCAGTTCATCATTAATATTATTCAGCAAACCTACAATTAACGTTTTTTCTTTATCAGATAAATGCAAAGCTTCATTCGTATCATAGGAAAAGAAGCCATATTTCTTAATATTTTTCGCCAAAGGATAATTTCTCAAGAAATCCGGATGAATAAACAAAGTATATCCATAATATTTCGCATTTTCATCTGTCATCAACACCTGATTCGGAGCGGTAAACATCATTCCTCCTTCATTGAAATCATAATATCCCTGCCCATAACCCATTTTTCCATTTTCAGAAAATTTATAGGAAACTTTGAAAAAACTGAGGGTAAAACTTCGGTCTAAAAAGGATTTATCTACTTCCATTTCACCATTATTCACCAAACTGATTAAAGGATGAAGCGGTTTCGGCAACTGTAAAATGGTATGCAGTTCCGAAATAGACGAAATTTTAAATGGAGATGTATCTTTCTTTTCCATGATTAAAGATATAAAAATATTAAGGAGACAAGATTTGTGGTCTGCTATTTTTTAGATTAAAACTTCAGCAATTCAAACCCAAATCTCAGATCTGATTTACATAAACTGTTTTCCAAACTGATCTCTGAAAGCTTCTGCGCCCATTTCCAAACGCTGTGCGTATAAAGCTTTCGAGTCTTCTCCGGCTTGATATCGTAATTGTTTTTTGCCGTCCGTTGCTGCTTCATAGATTACTTCGGCAATCACTTCCGGTTCTGAGGCTCCTTCCATCATCGCATCCGTATTAGACATCATTTTATCAATCATTCCCTGGTATTCAGGATGAGTTCCCACATCTAAAGAACGGGTGATAAAGTCGGTTTTAATTCCTCCCGGAGAAACCGTTTTTACATCAACTCCGAAAGTATTTAACTCAAAAGCTAAGCTTTCACTCCAGCCTTCCAAAGCCCATTTTGTCGCATGATACGTTGATCCCAATGGAAATGCAATCAATCCACCGATAGAAGTTGTGGTGATAAACATTCCGCTTTTTTTCTCTCTGAAATAAGGGATAAATTCTTTAGTTACACGAATTACTCCCAACAAATTAGTATCCAGTTGTCTGAGAATCTGATCATCATTTAGTGACTCCAATGGACCGATTAATCCGTAGCCTGCATTATTTAATACCAAATCGATATCACCGATTTCAAGTGCTTTTTTTACCGTTGATTTAATTTGCTCTAAATTGGTAACGTCCAAAGGAATAAGCGTAACATTTTCTAATTGAGTTAATTCCGTTTCAGCTTCTGGGTTTCTCATCGTTGCAATAACGTTCCATCCTTTGCTTTGAAATAATTTTGCGGTTGTTTTTCCCAAGCCTGTAGAGGCACCTGTTATAAAAATTGTTTTCATTTTTTAATTTGTTTAAATTTTACATGACAAAGGTCTACACTTGTGAAAAGATTAAAGTTGCCAAAACGGATATTGATGTAGCCAAAATGGAATTAACAAAAGATATTTCAATTTCTTGGCTAACAATAAATTGAAGTTAAAAAATAAAAAACCGGTGGATATGGCCGCCGGTTAGAAAAAACAAAAATTGATATGGATATGATTAGATATGTGTTTTCCTCATACTTTTCTGGTGATTGGTTGATTAATTTTTACTTACACAAATTTATATTTATTTAGAATTAATAAAAATAATATCGTACTGATATTTGTCAGTTTAGTGAAATAAATCAAAACCTTTTGAAAAACCTTCCAAATTAATCGTCAATTCTTGTTAATTGATCTAATTTTTTCAATAATGTCGGAATCCTAAAATTTCCGTGCATCTTTTCTATTTTTGGCTGAATGAAATCTATATCAATACCTTTTGCTGTGAGGAAAATCGGTGTTTTACTTCCACCTCGGCAAATTGATCTTCTTTGAGAATCAGGGCTTTTAAAATCATTCTTGGCAATACCAATTACAGGAATTTTCTGTTCTAAGGCTTCATAAAGATAACCTCCCAAACCAATTTTCTCATCGTCGTCTAAAGTCACATAACCATCAACAATGATCAGATCGTTTTCTTTAAGATTGATTTTTTTTAATAAACTTAAAACACAAGGCAATTCTCTTTTGTAAAAAGCACCACTCTCATATTCGGAAGTGACATCAGTTTTTTCTCTGAAAATTTCTGTTTCCTGTTCAGAATCCCATTCTTCAAAGGCAATACAGACAGTATTTGCATAATCTGGATAATAATAGGTGTCGAAAGCGTAAATCATAATTATTTAGTGACAAATTCACCGAAGTGCCATAAAATTCCAGAAGGATCGTGTACAAAACATTCTTTTCCCCAATCCATTGTTCTAATAGGTATTAAGCGAACATTTTCATATTTTTCAGGAAGTTTCAATTGGGTAAGTTCCTGCCAGAAATTTTCAACATTTTCCACTTCTATAAAAAGCATTGTATTATCAATCCAATCTTTGATATAAGCATCCTGAAGATAAAAACCGACTTCATTCCATCTGAATAAAGAGAGTTTCGGCTCTAAAATAATTTCTTCAAACCCTAAATCTTTGTAAAAATTTCTGCTTATTTCAAAATTCTCAGAACCTATGAACGGGCGGATTGTTTTTATTTTTTGATTCATAAATGTTTATTTTTCCAGTTTTGATATGTCATTTCAAACTTAATTTCATTTTTGCCATGCATTCCGATTTGTTTCCATCCGGATTTTCTATAAAATATTTCAGCTCTGGTATTGGGTGAAGTTCCCAACCAAATATTTTCCTGTGTTTGGCTAAAATACCAATTAAGCATACAATCATGAAGTTTTCTGCCAATGCCTTTCTTTTCAAAATCAGGATGTAAAAATAAAGCCCAGACATTATTCTCTTTTATATCTACGATAGAAAAGCCTACGATCTCAGCATTGATTTCACAAACCCAGCCTTTCCCTCTTTCAAAAAGGAATTCTTCACAATCTTTATCGGTAACCAAATTTGGATTAGACAATGTATCACTGTTTCTTACGATCTGAATTTGTTGAATATCTTCTATTTTAGCTTCTCGAATTTTCATCTTCAATTTCACTTTAACATAAACCTATAAGATATTATTTCTTATAGGTTTATGAGTATTGTTTACAATTTAGTTTAAGTAAATTCTAACAGATAATTTATTCAATTATATAATTAGAAATTACTTTTTATCAACTACAATTCTGTCTTTTCTATTAGCCAATTCCCAAGCAGTAGCGAAGACAAGCCGTGTTCTTTTTTGCAACAAAGGATAATCGATTTTCTCCACATCATCAGTCGGTTTATGATAATCTTCATGAATACCGTCGAAGAAAAATGCCACCGGAATATTATTTTTCGCAAAATTATAATGGTCTGATCTATAATATAATCTCTGCGGATCGGCCGGATCATCATATTTATAATTCAGCTCAAGATTATTCGTATTTTTGTTGGCTGCCTCATTGATTACTTTTAACTGAGAACTTAGCATTTCAGATCCAATTACATACACATACTGTTTTCCTCTATTTTCAGGATCATCACGACCAATCATATCTATATTGAGGTCAACAACAGTATTTGCCAAAGGAAAAACCGGGTTATCCGTATAAAATTCAGAACCGAAAAGTCCGTGTTCTTCGCCCGTTACGTGCAGAAATAAAATTGATCTTTTTGGTCCGTGTCCTGCTTTTTTAGCACTTTGAAAAGCTTTTGCAATTTCCATTACGGCTACCGTTCCACTTCCGTCATCATCAGCACCGTTGTAAACAACCCCGCCTCTTGTTCCGACATGATCATAATGCCCCGAAATCACAACAATTTCATTTGGTTTTTCACTTCCTTCGATGAAAGCAAGAATATTTTCAGAATCAGGAAGCGTTTCACCACCTCTTTTTTTCATATAATCCGACGGAACCTTCTGATAATAAGACCCCAAAGCTTTCGGATAAGAAATTCCAAGACTCTTATAATAATTAATCATATATTCACCTGCTTTCTTCTGACCGGGGCTTCCCGTATCACGTCCTTCCATTTCGTCTGAAGCAATAACATATAAGTTTTTCTTAAGATCTTCGGCTTTAATCTCTTTATAAGCTGCAAGAAAAGCATTATCACCTTTTACTTCTGCCGTAGAAGATTTTGATGTTGAATCGTTTACAGAAGTCTTCGTTGTTCCACAGCTTACAAGCACAGCAACTGAAAATAACGGAATGATTAATTTTCTCATTTAAAATAATTTCTTTAAAAATAATAAAATTATTCAATAGCAAGTTGATTTTTCTCTGTTAGACTCATCAATAAAAATCCTTTCAAATGAGTTTGAAAGGATTTTTTACTAAATATGAATTAACTAGAGTGTGCTTGTAGTTTATTTAACAATGACTTTAAAATTACTGTTCAGGTTTTCTCCTGAAACATTCAGAATATAATTTCCTGATGTTTTTTTACCTGAAATATTTAAATTAAAAGTCCCATTTCTGTCAGCATTCAGTTTTTCTTTAATGATAATCTTTCCTGTCATATCAAGCAAAGTTGCCGTTATATTAGATTTTTTATACTCCGGAAGTTTAATGAAAATCTGATCTTTTACGGGATTCGGATATACTGTTCCTACATTTTTGCTGATACTGAATTCTGCATTCCGCAATACCGCCTGATTGTACAACGCAGATATTTCGGTAGTAGATAAAGCATAATTATACATTTTAAGTTCATCAAATGCACCTCTGTAAGGAGCCGGAGCGTTGGTAGTTGATAAAAATTCCAATTCTCCGATGTTTCCGATAATCAAATCACTTGCTTCACCAATACCTGTGACCGCAGTTTCATCTCCTTCAGCACTGAGAACACCGTTTGTATAAATTCTCATCTTATGCGCAGTAATATCTCTCTGGATCACAACATGAACCCAGTTGCCTGTAAAGTAATTGGCAATTGGTGATGTAATCTCCTTTTTCGTAATATCGTCATCGATAGCATATCGTAGCTGACCTCCTTTTATTTCTACATTAAAACGTTTACCCGTTGCTCCTGTTGCTGTATTTTTAGTAAATGAACCTTTACATAAAACATAAAGACTTGTAGCCGAAGACGATGGAATCATGCTTACCGGAGCTTTCATCCAATAAGAAACGGTAAAAGAATTAGTATTAAATAAAATCTGATCCTGATGCGGAATACTCGCAATGTATGGACTACTCGGTGAAGTTGCCAGATCAAGTGCATAATTCTCTTTTCCTGTTACTCTTACGCTGGCGTTATCATAGGCGACATTTAATGTTCCATGATTGGCATACGATGTTAAATCAGCAATTTGTTCGCCAGCCAAAGGAGGTTCTGCAAATGGCCAGTTACCGACAAGACTTGGCGTTAAAGCACGGAAACTCCATACATCACCTGTCACGGAACCAAGTGCATTAGACGCATCAACTCTCCAATAATAATTGGTTGCGGTATTTAAACTACTCAATTGATAAGATGGTGCAGCTGAATAAGGTACAGTCGCAATGTTATTTAAGTTTAAAGGATTTGTTCCGAAATAAACAGTGTAATTTGTTGTATTCGTACTGCCTGTCCATTTTAAAAGCAGATTCCCGTTAGTTAATTGCACATCATTAAAACCGTTTGCAGGAGTTGGATTAAGAGGTTTTGTCGGCGCAGATGGAATTGGCGGTGTTGTTACCGATGCATTGGCATATACCGAAGATTCCGTAGCATTCGTTGCCTTTACTCTATAATAATATTGAGTATTCGGTGTTAATCCTGTTTCATTATAGCTTGTTATATTAGCAGCTAATGTTGCAATTACGCTATAATTAGTACCATTTGTTGAACGTTCTAACACATAATTTGTTTCATTTGCAGCATTATCAGCCCAATTTACAGTTAGGGAACTTGATGGCGAAACCGATGTAGTCACTGCATTCGTAAAATTCAAGTTAGTTGGCGGAATAATAAATTCTGAAGGAGCGGTATTTGGTAAACCATTAATATAAACCTCAATATTCAGATAGGGCGCATGAGTTGTACTGACTGCCAGTGCTTCAAAAACATTCGGATTTAATCCGTTAGCAGTTTCCCATGCATCCGGCATTCCGTCATTATCGGTATCTAAAGGAGCGGGAGCACCGTAAACATGTCCTGCACCACCATTCGTAAAACCAAATTGTGTTGTTAAATCACTTTGTACATACACATAAGTTGCTGTTGTTCCTTTCGATTGCAGATCTGAAATCATTAACTCATCTACCTGATCACGTCTCGGATAGGATGCTCCTGCGCTTGCAATAATTTTATCATAAGCAGCCTGAGCTGTTAATGTGGTACTCTGCATCGGATAATCATACGGAGCCGACTGTATTGCAGCCAGGTCTCCTACAGGATATCCTGTTAAATTTTGAGGAACTAAAGTACCATCTAATACTCCATTTTTATTGTTATCGAAATAATTTCCGGCTCCATATAAATTGAAATTGGCATTTCCTACGCTAAAAGGTGTAGTAACCGCACTGTTCGTATTGGGACCTCCGATGAAATAATTGTTGATGATATTCGCATAAGAACTCCCCGCAGAATCGCCTCCCATAATATAAGCTTCTCCGGATTGTGTGTGTCCATATGTATTCCCATAATTTCCCCAGTTGTAAACCACATTGTTTACGAACTCATTAATTCCTTTAATTTTATTATTCCTGGTTTTATTACAGATATATAAATTACCGATTAAACTGATCTTTCCACCCGGTGGCGGTTGCATCAACCCTCCCGCAGAATGGTTGTGACGGTGCATTCCCTGTCCAATAATACAATTCTGAAGCGTTATATTATCAGGGCTCGTTCCATTATTATCCCAGTTTACAGAAAATACTTCATCTGTACCCCACGTAAAAGTCATATGATCTAAAATGATATTGGCACCATTGGATATTCCCGATGCATCCTGATTTTGAGATGTTCCACCATAACGAATTCTAAAATATCGGGCAATCGTATTATTCGCTCCCGAAAAAGATACCCGAGGTCCTAAAAATACAATTCCTTCTCCCGGAGCAGTCTGTCCCGCAATCGTTGTATTGGGAGCAACTGCTACAATCGACTGTAGATTAACAATACCTCCGACCTTAAAGATAACGAATCGCCCAGGCTGACTTACCGCATCACGAAATGAACCTGCTCCACTGTCATTTAAATTAGTAACCAGATAAATTTGAGGGTTTGCTGCACCTCTTGCGCCTGTGGTATATCTTCCAAAACCTGTCGCTTCAGGAAATGCTAAAGTCTGAGCATCTAAACCTATAGCAGATAATGTTAATCCGCAAAAAATTAAAGATTTAAAAGCTTGCTTACTTAGTAAAGATTTATGTTTCATAAATATTAATTTTATATGAACCAATCTACCTACAAACCCAAATATGAGCATCCTGCCCCGTCCTGCTACCCCGTTAAAAATCAAATATTTACATTTACAATATATAAAAAGGCATAATATCTATACGTATTGCAACAAAAGAATATATGTTATTTATTAAATAAATCCTGCAGTTTTTCATGATTTAATTCGCTAAAATTTAAGGAGAAAATCAATTGAAAGACAATGATTTTAAGTTAGTTTTAATTTGCAATTTGGATAAAAGAAAAATCAGAGAGAATTGAATATCTTTGAATAAATTGCTTTACTAATTTCAAATTATACTGAATTTTTATACAATTATCAACAAATATGACAATATCTACCAAATTTACATCATCATTAGTTATGAGCATTCTATTTCAACAGTTTGTCTATGCTCAAAAAATATCCACTAAAGAAAATCCTACACCTTACACCATAGAAAACTGTGTGAATGAATTTGATTTATCTAAAGCAACAAAAACAAAAGTGGGCTATCAATATTGGTTTGCCAATAAAAAATTTACTGAATAAAATACTTTAAAAATGAGCATTGTAGAACCCGGAAAATCGACACATGCACCCCATCGCCATCCGGAGGAAGAGTTTTTCTATATTCTTGAAGGAAAAGCTTCTTTTTATCTTGAAGGTAAAACAGTGACTGTTGATCCAAATACAAGTTTATATTGTCCTCCTAATTCGGAACATGGTATCAGTAATGCAGGAAATATTGATCTTAAATATTTAGTTATAAAAAAGGATTTACGTTAGTTTTATGAGAATCTTTTTACAGAAATAATGACTCTAACACAAGATTTAAGAACATTTAAAATATTGAAAATCAATTAGTTTATTGTTACTTATTTCAACAAAAAACTTTATCATTTCTGGATTGCAATTTTTCTTATATTTGGTATATAGGCAAAAATTAATGGATAAAATCTACGAGTTCAATCATTATACTTTTTTCACTGAAATGTCTGAATTGGCTTCAAGACACAACAGTTTTGATTTGTCTTTGGGATTGCCCGATTTCGAGATTGATCCGACATTAAGATACTATCTAAAAGAATCGGCTGATATTATTACTCACAGCTATGAATCTCTTGCGGGAAATCCTTTATTATTAGACAGTATTGTTACATTTAATGCCAACAGAAAAAATAGTCTTCATGTAAAAAAAGCAGAAATCAATGTCGTCCCGTGCTCAACTTTTGCTTTATATACTTCACTTAAATCTATTTTAAATCAAGGAGATGAGGTAATTATCATTCAGCCATCTTATTATACGTACGCTCCATCGATTGTTTTGAATGGCGGAATTCCTGTTTATTACGATCTTAATGATGATTTCACCATTAATTGGGAAAAATTAAAATCTTATATTACATCAAAAACAAAAGCAATCATCATCAATTCCCCACAAAATCCGACAGGAAAAATCCTGACTAAAGAAAATTGGGATGATTTATATGAACTTATAAAAGACAGAGAAATTTATATCATTTCTGAGGAAATCTATGATATTTACTGTTATGATGGGATTGAACATTACAGTCCTTTTCATCATCCTCAGCTCAAAGAAAGAACATTTTCTATTTTTTCATTCGGAAAAATGTTTCACGCAACAGGCTGGAAAGTAAGTTATTTGCTCGCATCCGAAGAATTATTAAAGAAATTCAGATGTTACCAGCAGTATATTTCTTTCAGTACAAATTCGCCTGCTCAATATGCAATTGCTAAATATTTAAACATTTTCGATCCGGAAGAAAACCGAAAAATGATGCAGGATAAAAGGGATATTTTTAATGATTTAATTCAAAATACTCCATTAATTATAGAACAAAAATCTGCCGGAGGTTTTTTTCAAACCGTCAATTTCAGAAATGTTTCTAAAACAATGACCGATGTTGAATTTTCAAAATGGCTTACTGTTGAGAAAAAGGTATCGTGCCTTCCGCTTTCTGCCTTTTACAATTCAAAGCAAAATTCTGATTATATACGATTCAGCTTCGCCAAAAAAGACGAATTGATAATTAATGCTTTGGAATATTTAAAAGAAAATTTATAACAGAAAAGCACCGCTTATGCAGTGCTTTTGATAGTATTGAATATTTTCTAAAGAGCGAGAACTCTCACATCAATTCTTCTGTTTTTTGCTTTACATTCATCCGTATCATTCGCTTCACAAACAGGGTGTTGAGAACCATAACCTTCCGCTTCTACCCGATCTCCTGCAATACCTAATTCTAGTAATTTAAGTTTTGTAGTCTGCGCTCTTAAATTTGACAGTTTCTGGTTGCTCTCTTCATCTCCTGTATTATCAGTATAACCGCCTAACTTTATTTTTACCTCAGGATAGGCATTTAAAATTTCAACTAAATTTAATAACTCGACGTCAGAACCAGCTCTCAGCTCGCTTGAACCTGTTTCAAAATAAAGATTTTCGATCGTAAACCATTTATTGGGATCTAAAACTGCCTGATCTTTATTTTTAATTAAATTATATAATTGATACAACTGACTTCCTTCACCAATAGAAATTTTCTTACCGCCTTTTAATTGTATTTCCTGAATATTTCCTGTTTCATATACAAAATCTCCGTTCTCGTTTAGATGACCTTTAATTTCTCCGGGAATGATAACTGCCGAAGGATTTCCTGAAATCGTTTTAACACCTTTTATTCCTGTTAAACTTTCAATTTTCGTCTGTCTGTTCGCTTCAATTTTATCTTTATGTAAAACGGCCAAAGTCGGCGCAATTACCAATGAAACAATTGACATTAATTTGATTAAAATATTCATAGACGGTCCAGAAGTATCTTTAAATGGATCTCCCACTGTATCTCCTGTCACAGAAGCTTTGTGCGGTTCTGAACCTTTATAATAGGTCTGTCCGTTGATTTCCACTCCTTTTTCAAAAGACTTTTTAGCATTATCCCAGGCTCCACCGGCATTGTTTTGGAACATTCCCATTAAAACACCGCAAACTGTCGCTCCGGCAAGAAAGCCTCCTAAGACTTCAGGTCCGAAAATAAATCCGATTAATAAAGGAGAAATAATAGCAATTGCTCCAGGAAGCATCATTTTTCTGATGGAAGCATCCGTTGAAATTGCCACACATTTTTCATATTCAGGTTGAGCTTTGCCTTCCAAAATCCCAGGGATCTCACGAAACTGTCGTCTTACTTCTTCCACCATCGCCATTGCAGCCTGTCCGACCGCTGTAATCGCCAATGAAGAAAAAATAAATGGAATCATGCCTCCTACAAACAATCCTGCTAAAACATCAGCTCTGTAAATATCAATCCCATCAATTCCCGCAATTCCCACAAAAGCGGCGAATAAAGCCAACGCCGTTAAAGCTGCTGATGCGATTGCAAAACCTTTTCCTGTAGCTGCCGTTGTATTTCCTACGGCATCCAGAATATCTGTTTTTTCACGTACTTCTTTTGGTAATTCACTCATTTCAGCAATACCTCCAGCGTTATCAGCAATCGGTCCAAAGGCATCGATTGCCAACTGCATTGCCGTTGTTGCCATCATTCCTGCTGCTGCAATGGCAACCCCATACAATCCGGCACAAAGGTAAGATCCGTAAATTCCGCCTGCCAAAACAATGATCGGAAGCAAAGTTGATTCCATACCCACTGAAAGCCCGCCGATAATATTCGTTGCATGACCTGTTGATGATTGTCTGACAATACTTTTAACCGGTCTTTTACCCATTGCCGTATAATATTCTGTAATGATACTCATTAAAGTACCTACGACTAATCCTACCATAATTGCCCCGAAAACACCTATTTTAGTGAATTCGTGACCTCTTAAAATCATTTTATCCGGCAAAATATACGTTACCAGAAAATAAGAAGCTACCGCTGTGATCACAATACTTCCCCAGTTTCCAAGATTTAACGCATTCTGAACGCTTGAAGTTGAAGAATCTTCATTATCATTAATTCTCACGAATAAAGTTCCTATCATGGAAAAAATAATTCCTGTTCCGGCAATCAACATCGGTAAGAGAATAGGGGCAAAACCTCCGAAAGAATCTTCTGAGATAGTTTCTCTTCCTAATACCATTGTTGCTAAAACCGTTGCTACGTAAGAACCAAATAAATCGGCTCCCATTCCGGCAACATCACCAACGTTATCTCCTACATTATCAGCAATTGTGGCAGGATTTCTTGGATCATCTTCAGGAATTCCGGCTTCTACTTTTCCTACCAAATCAGCACCAACGTCAGCAGCTTTCGTATAAATTCCGCCGCCTACTCTGGCAAACAAAGCAATTGATTCTGCACCTAAAGAAAATCCTGTAAGAATTTCAATGGTTCTCTCCATTTCCTGAGAATCGACCGTGGATTCGGGAGCAAAAATTTGTTTGATAATTAAAAATAAAGAACCCAAACCTAAAACCGCTAATCCTGCAACGCCCATTCCCATCACAGAACCTCCCGTAAAAGAAACTTTTAATGCTTTTGAAAGGGAAGTCTTTGCTGCTTCAGCAGTTCTCACATTGGCTTTTGTAGCGATCTTCATTCCGATGAAACCTGCTAAAGCTGAAAATATTGCTCCTACCACGAAAGCAAGACCGATACTCCAATGTGAATTTGAATTTGTCATTCCCATTACTGCTAACAGAATAGCTACAATGACCACGAAATAAGTTAACACTTTGTACTCTGCTTTTAGAAAAGCCATGGCACCGTCAGCGATATGTCCGCTGATAATTTTCATTTTTTCATTTCCGGCATTTTGCTTGTTGACCCAGTTACTTTGAATAAAAGTGAACAACAAAGCAGCCACACCAAAAATTGGTACTAACATAAATAAGTTCATAGTTTAATATTTTTTTTGGTAATAGAGTATTAAATATAACGAATTATTCCCACGAATGATCTGAAAAATATCATAACTCACTAAAAATTAGAAGTTAAACGATTAAATAATCAAAATCTAATAATAGTTCAATTATGAATTTTCCTAGAATTATGTTTTCATTACAGTCATGAGCTATAGAAATATTGTACCAAAAGAATATACCATGACTGCAGTCCTAGCCCAGATTGCAGCATTGCCTGAGCTCATTTTTTAATTTTGATGTTTCGGCGGCTTTGCCGCCGAAACATCAAAATTAAAAAATAGCGAGTGCGAAAAGCCGGATAAGCTCCTAAAAACAAAAAAAGGATAAACGAAAATTCATTTATCCTTTTTATAATAGTCAAGAGAAAATATTATCCTCCGAATTTTTCTGCATAATCTTGCTGAGAAGCTTTGATAACAATTTTAGCGTGTTCTGCTCCGTAAACTTCCTGGATTCTGCATTTTGCAGGCTCATCCGGTAAGTTTTTATACGTTAAGAAATAGTGCATTAATCGTTTCACTTCTGCTTCGGGCAATTCTGAAATATCTCTGAAATGTCCGAATGCGTGGTCGTCTACCATTACAGCAACAATTTTATCATCTGCCTCGCCTCCATCGATCATTTTGAAACCACCGATTGGAATAGCCTGCATCAATAAACCACCTGAATGGATATTGTGAGAACTTAACACACAGATATCAAGAGGATCATGATCTCCCATGGTAACGTCTGTAGCGCCTCTTTCGATCGCCAGATTCATTACCGCCTCATTACAGTACGTTCTAGGAACGAAACCGTATAATGCAGGAATGATGTTTGAGAATTTTTGAGGTCTGTCAACTTTCAAATATCCTGTTTCTTTATCTATTTCGTATTTAATAGTATCTGAAGGAACGATTTCAACGAAAACGTTTACAACATCTGGCGCATTTTCTCCTACAGAAATCCCGTGCCATGGATGCGCTTTAAAATTTGGAATCATTATTTAAATTTTTATTTTTAGTTTAAGTTATTATTAAAATTTCTCTTCTTAAATTTTCTATCGTTGCAGAAATATAATCTTCACTTTCCATATAATTCATGATGAAAATTGTTTTGAATTCATCAAGGCTGGCGTTTCCTTTTACACCATCGTATGTTTTGTGAAGCAAATCAATTATTGCATTTTTAGAATCAACAATATCTTTCCAAGAATTTTTTGTAATATATAATTGCTGAGAAGAGTTGTAATCAAATTCTTCATTGATAGATTTCTCTGTAAGAAAGATAAACTCATGAACCGCCAATCCTTTATCAAACTTCTGAATTAAATTAGAAGGTTTAAGCCGATCCATAAACAACGTCATTCTTTCATAAGACTGAGACTTGTTTTCAGAATTGGATTTCACCGAAAGCAATCTGATTTCCTGTTCTTTAAGTCGTATATAATTAAATACAAACTGTCTTAGCAAAACCAAAAACGGGATTGCAATAATCAATGCAAATGCATAGGGTAAATATTCTGAAAAACCTGTCATAATTTAAGGCTACAAAATTAGTGATATTTTCTGAATTTATCGCTGAAAAACATTGGTTTGTGCGACAAAGAGGAAGACCACATTTTTTCACAAAATTTTCTTTAAGATTCGACTTTCAAAAAAGCTGTAATCTTGAAGTTCTGCACCAAAACTTTTAAAGAAAACTTCAATTCCACGGATATTGCTTCCCATGAAATCGAAGGTTTTTTCATGAATGTATAAATTGAGGATTTTATCAATTAAAAATGACGGTCCGTTTTCATTTTTATACATTTCATCATTGATTAAAGCCAATAATGAAAGTTGAGTTTCCTCTGAGATTAAGACCGCAATATTAATCAGTTTATCATCCAGATAAGCCGCACAAAGTTTTAGAGAATTCATTTCATTAAGAAAACTTAGATATTCTTTAAATTTATTAACATCCTTCTGTTTGGTAAGTCCTTTAAAGTTATTTTCTATAAATGAAATATGTTCTATATTCAATTCAATTTCTTTATAGAATAGATGCTGCGCCCATTTTGCAGTAGATTTTCTTCCTTTAAAATACTTTTTTCTTCGTAAAACTTCATAATCAGAGATTGGAATCTTATAATTTTTCCGCTGTTCTAAAGCAGATGAAAATGAATTATACTGATTAAAAGAATAGTAAAATATTTTATAACTTTTTCTAAGCGCTTTTAAAAACTGATCATTAATTTCACGATTATCTTTTGATGAAAAAACACCTAACTGCTGGCAAAAAAGCGGCATAATGACAAAGCTTAGTCCTAATTTCTTCATCAGCGGAACCGGTAAAACGGCTTCATAATCTTTATATACCAAAACTTCCCAATTTTCCGAAAGTTCATCCAAGACCTCTTTTTTTGCATACCAGTTTTTCTGTTCAGAATCCTCTAAACACTGAGTATATTTTTTAAAATCAATGGATTCGTATTTCAATCTTCTAATCATAATAACCCTTCGTCTGCGAAACTGAAATATGAATTCTGCGTAATAATTAAGTGATCCAGCAGCTGGATACTTAACATATTTCCTGCCTCTTTTATTTTTTTTGTAATATCAATGTCTTCCTTGCTCGGTTTCAGATTTCCGGAAGGATGATTGTGTGAAATAATAATTCCGGTAGAAAAATGGTCTAATGCTGTTTTAAATAAAATTCTGACATCCACAATTGATTGATTAATCCCGCCCTGGGTTAACTGTGCAATATGAATAACCTTATTGCTCTGATTCAGAAAAATTGCCCAAAATTCTTCCGTTCTCAGATCTGACAAATGATTTTTTAATACCAAATAAGCATCATTACTTTTCGAAATAACGGGTTTTTCCGGAATTTCCTGACTCAATCTTCTTCTGCCTATTTCCAGAGCGGTTGCGATAGAAATCGCTTTTACTTCACCAACTCCTTTGAATTTCATGAGATCTTTAACGGAAAGTAAGCTAAGTTGATTCCAGTTATTATTTACTGAATCTAAAATTCTTCTCGCCAATTCCACTGCAGTTTCTTCTCTGTTTCCGCTACTCATAATAATTGCTAACAGTTCAGAATCCGATAATGAATTTTTACCTTTCAGTAAAAACTTTTCACGGGGTCTGTCGTCTTCAGCAAGGAATTTTATGGACATCTCTTGTGCTTAAATAATTAATTAAAAACCTTTCGCTTTTGGAGTAATCGTAAAGCTAGCCGTGCCGCCACCCATCTGAACAGGCATATTTCTTTCAGCGGAAATCAGGCTTTTTGTCTTAGCATCAAAAATGTATTTCCCTTCAATATCAGTATCTTTCATGATCTCTCCTCCTTCCATTTTCGAATTCAGGGCAATCTCAATCTTATTATCCTTAGTACCTTTATAAGTAAAACTACTCGAAACAGGCATGATAGATTTCGTAAGAGGGTTTGAGGTATCCTCCTTCCATGTAAATCCGGTTTCAATCGCTTCATGTGGAAAAACCACCGGAATGATATTATATTGATCTGCATTTAAATCTCCGGAAATCTCTTCCGTAAACTTCTGCTTTTCAAGGATTTTCCCGTATTTATCAATTTTAAATGTAAACGGATTATTGATTAACGGTTTAAATTCGTCTCCAAACTCTTCATCTGAATTAGAATTTTCTCGTGAATCAAAATGAATTTCTTCACCAAACATCTTTTGGTTATAAGTCATTCTCATGATTTCCCCTGTCACATAATAATTTGAATCTTTATCTACAGAATCTATGATATATTTAACTTCCGTAGCGTCATTCATTCCGCCGTTATTATTTCCCGTCGTAGAAGTGGAATAAATTAAAGTCTGTTCAAAACCTTTTTGAAGGTTAAGTGATAAATTTTCTTTCTGAACTTCCTTTTTTTCACACGATACAATGGTGAATAAAGCCGAAGCAACGATAATAATATTTTTCATGTAATAGTTTTAATAAAAAGCGTATAAAATAATCGTCTTTTTCGATGGATCGATATATTTCGCCGTTTCCACGAATGCATTTTTCGAAAGCATCGGACAGCCAAAACTTAGACAAGCAGGATATGCAGATTCTTTGTCAGGAATGCAATAATAAGAATGAAGAACAATCGCTCTTGCCCTTGAATTGCTGTTTGAGGCATCCAAGCCGTCTAAACGATAAGCTTTCCCAAACTTTCCATTGTAACTTTCTCTGATTTCGTATTTTCCTAATGACGACTGATGAGAACCATCAACATTACTAAACTGTAAAGCATCAGAATTTTTAACAACAGAACCTTCACCATGGGCAACGACCGCTTTTTGCAAGATCTTATCATTTTTAAGATCATAAACAAAATACCTGTACTTTCCGGAATGAACTTTAAAATTGATGAAAACAGCCAGATCCTGATTGTAATTTTTCCCTTTAATATAATTCTTGATCTCTAAAATTTTAGATTTCGGTAAATCATCAACAAAATTAGTCTCCTGAGATTCAATTTTTGAACAGGAAATAAAAAAGAGAAATAAAAAAAGAACGTTTTTCATCATGTGCCGGACAGTTTTATTCGATAATCATTCCGTCTTTCATGACCAATTTCCGGTCGGTGATTTCTGCAAGATTCGGGTTGTGTGTCACAATCACAAAAGTCTGGTTATATTTATCTCTTAAATCAAAAAACAATCGGTGCAAATCGTCTGCATTTTTAGAATCTAAGTTTCCTGTCGGTTCGTCTGCAAAAATAATTTTCGGAGAGTTGATTAAGGCTCTTGCCACGGCTACCCTTTGTGCTTCACCGCCTGATAACTGGTTGGGTTTGTGATGTAATCGCTGTTCGATTTTTAAATCTTCAAACAAAGCATACGCTTTTTCTAAGGATTCTTTTTCGTTTACCCCTCCTATTTTTGTTGGCAGCAACACATTTTCCAACGCCGTAAATTCCGGAAGCAACTGGTGAAACTGAAATACAAAACCAATATTCTGGTTTCTAAATTTAGAAAGCTGCTTATCATTCATATTAATAAATGATTCGCCGGCAATGGAGATCTCAGTATTATATTTACTGGAAGTCGTCGGCTGATCCAACGTCCCTAAAATCTGCAATAAAGTAGATTTACCGGCGCCCGATTCTCCTACAATAGAAACTACTTCTCCCACTTTGATGTGAATATCAACGCCTTTCAATACTTCTAAATTCCCGTAAGATTTACGGATATTTCTTGCTTTAATCATGATTCAAAAATAGCAACATATTGTTGTATTTACAACTTATTGTAGTAATAATATGATATTTTAGCTTTAAAAACAGTATTACTTATTTTCAGGGAGGTTAATTACACCCCAGCAAAGGGTTTTCCGGAAGCTCCGAAAGCTTGTTGCACCCTAGTAACAGCTTTTCGGGAATGTTCGAAAGTTCAAATCACCCCTGCGACAGACTTTTGGAGAGTTCCGAAATGTTCCTGCACCCTTGTACAAGGTTTTCCGGAACTTTCGGGGAATAATTTTCAATAGATATTAATAAACCCGTTTATATTGTGACAAACTTTGATAGTAAATTCTTCCTGTCGAGTGTTTTTCGTAATAAAGTGGAGTATTTCGAAAATAGATTTTATCATCAAAATTATAAACTTTTCCATACAATTTTTTCAAAAATCTACTCAAAGTGACGAAAATGAAACAAAATGCAAAACGGGTTATAAGAAATAAAAAACACCTCCCAAAAATTGAGAGGTGTTTGTATTTTTAAAAAACTTAGAAAATTACAGTAACAATGTTAATGGGCTTTCTAAATATGTTTTTAAAGTCTGTAAGAACTGAGCACCCGTAGCACCGTCTACCACTCTGTGGTCACAAGCTAATGAAAGCTTCATGATATTACCCACTACGATCTGACCGTTTTTCACAATCGGTTTCTCAATAATTGCTCCTACTGAAAGGATTGCAGAGTTTGGTTGGTTGATGATACTTGTAAATGTTTCGATTCCGAACATCCCTAAGTTTGAGATAGAGAATGTAGAACCTTCCATTTCGTTTGCTTTAAGACCTTTAGATTTTGCTCTTCCTGCCATATCTTTTACAGCAGCAGAAATCTGAGTATAGCTCATCTGATCTGTATTTTTAAGAACAGGAACTACTAATCCGTCAGGAATTGCAACAGCTACCCCAACATTAATATTTCCTCTGTGAATGATCTTATCACCTGCCCAGCTAGAATTTACCTGCGGGTGTTTTCTTAAAGCAATTGCTGTCGCTTTAATGATCATATCGTTGAAAGAAATTTTAGTATCAGGTAAAGAATTGATTTCTTTTCTTGCATCAATTGCCTTATCCATATTGATTTCTACCATCAGGTAGTAGTGAGGTGCAGAGAATTTACTTTCAGCAAGACGTTTCGCAATGATATTTCTTACCTGAGAATTCGGAGTTTCTGTATCTTCACCCTGTACGAAGCTTAATGCAACTTGTGCAGCAGCAGGACTTGCAGCCGGAGCTGAAGCAGTCTCTTTCACAGATGGCTGATAATTTTCAACATCTTTTTTAACGATTCTTCCGTTTTCACCAGAACCTTGTACACTGTGAATGTCAACACCTTTTTCCTGAGCGATTTTCTTCGCTAGCGGAGAAATTGCCACTCTGTCTGTAGATGAAGAACTTGAAGTTTGCGCAACCGATTTCTCTTCTGCTTTAGCTTCAGGTTTTTGTTCAGCAGGTTTTTCTGATGATGAACCAGCCGCTTTCGGAGCACCAACTGCGGAAACGTCTGTTCCTTCAGGTCCGATAATTGCCAATACGGTATCAACCGGAGCAGCACCACCTTCTTCAACACCTTGCTTCAATAGAATACCATTAAACTCAGATTCAAAATCCTGAACCGCTTTATCTGTTTCAATCTCAGCAAGAAGATCACCTTCTTTTACAGTATCACCTACATTTTTGTGCCACTTAGCAACCTTTCCTTCCGTCATTGTATCAGAAAGTCTTGGCATTGTGATTACTTCTACTCCTGCCGGAACTTCCGCAGTAGTCTGTTCAACACTTGTAGATTCGTTTTCCGTTTTAGACTCTTCTTCAGATTTTTTCTCTTCAGAACCACCTGCAGCCGGAGCAGCAGCTCCACCCGTTAATCCTGAAATATCTTCTCCTTCGTTTCCGATAATCGCCAAAACTAAATCTACTGCAGCAGCTGAACCTTCTTCAACGCCAATGTATAAAAGAGTTCCTTCAACTTCAGATTCAAAATCCTGAACGGCTTTATCAGTTTCGATTTCAGCTAAAATATCTCCTTCTTTTACTTTATCTCCTACTTTTTTATGCCATTTTGCCACTTTACCTTCCGTCATTGTATCGGAAAGACGTGGCATTGTAATAACTTCTGCCATAATTTATATTGATTTGAGATTCGAGATTCGAGATTTGAGATTAGGGAAACTCAAATTCAAATATCAAATTAATTATTATTTTTTAGTTTTCTAATTTATCTAAGAACGGATAGTTTTCTTGAGAATATACATATTCATATACTTTCTCTGCATCAGGATACGGAGAGTTTTCCATGAACTCAATACACTCTTCAACAAAATCTCTTGATTTATTGTCTGTAGCTTCCAATTCTTCTTCAGTAGCCCAATTATTAGCCAAAATTCTTGCTTTGATTAATTCAATAGGGTCGTCATTTTTGTGGATAGCAACTTCTTCTTTAGATCTATAAGGCTCAGCATCAGACATAGAGTGACCTCTGAAACGGTACGTTCTAGCCTCGATGAAAGTTGGTCCGTCTCCTCTTCTTGCTCTTTCAATCGCTTCATAAGCAGCTTCAGCCACTTTTTCAGGATCCATTGCATCTACTGCAAGACAAGGCATTTCGTATCCTAAACCTAATTTATAAATATCTTCGTGGTTCGCAGTTCTCTTCACAGAAGTTCCCATTGCATACTGATTGTTTTCTACAACGAAAATTACCGGTAGCTTCCAGTTCATCGCCATGTTAAACGTTTCATGTAATGAGCCCTGTCTAGCCGCTCCATCTCCGAAAAAGCAGATATTTACCGCTTTTCTGTCAAAAAATTTATCTGCGAAAGCAATACCAGCCCCCAAAGGAATTTGTCCTCCAACAATACCGTGACCTCCATAGAATCTGTGTTCTTTGCTGAAAATGTGCATAGATCCACCCATACCTCCTGAAGTACCTGTAGCTTTACCACAAAGTTCTGCCATGATTCTTTTAGGATCTACCCCCATCGCCATCGGATGGATGTGACATCTATAAGCAGTGATCATACTATCTTTAGTTAAATCCATTGCATGTGTGAAACCGGCAGGAATCGCCTCCTGACCATTATACAAATGTAAAAAACCTCTGATTTTTTGTTTTAGATAAAGAGAACGGCATTTGTCTTCAAACCTTCTCCACATTGTCATATCTTCATACCATTTCAGGTATACCTCTTTAGAAAATTCTTTCATGTGTTGAGCTCTTGCTTATTTATTATGAAATAGTTGAGCAAAATTATAAAAAAAACTTCGTTTTTATTGTATACATACCAATTGTTTTTTTGGTTATAGTGTTATATTTACATTATCAAACTTAAATATGGAAGAAAAACATCCTTCGTTAATACATAATATATCAAAAGTAATCTCTAATTTTTTCAACCCGCTTGTTTCATTATTACTGTTTTACATTTATTTAAGCATCCGTCAGTATTCTTTTAAAGAATCTCTTTCGTATTTTCTTCCAATACTACTGATGATTATGATTCCCGTAATAATATGGCTGATCTGGAAAGTAAAAACAGGCAGATATACGAATATGGATGTTTCTAACCGTAGGCAGAGAAAGTCTTTATATATCTTTATCGGTGTATGTGTTGTTTGTTATCTTGGCTTTAATTATTTTAAGAATGGGATTATTGATTTTGTCATGCTGTTCATTTTAATACTGCTTTTCGCAATGCAGATCAGTAATTTTTATATTAAAAGTTCGATGCATACTTCTTTCAATATATTTGTGGCAGCACTTTTTTTTAATTTAAGTACAGGCATGGGAATCATATGGTTAGGAATTGCCACGTTGGTAGGAATTACAAGAGTTATCCTAAAAAGACATACCTTAATGGAAGTCCTGATGGGCGCAGGAATTGCTTTTATGGTATCTTTTATCTACCTTTATTGCAATATACAGTTTCAACAGTAAGAATTTAATATGAAAATAAATCACCTAACGCCAGCCGAAGAAAACCTCATGCGATTATTCTGGAAGTTGGATTCCTTTTATCTAAAGGATGTTATGGAACAGCATCCCGAGCCAAAACCCCATCAGAATACCGTTTCTACTTATTTAAAAATATTGGTTGAAAAAGGATATTTATCTACTGTAAAAGAAGGAAGAATCTTTAAATATACCATTTTGGTTCCCCTAATAGAATATAGAAAATTTCTTTTAAAAGAACTTTCTGTTTATTTCTTTAACGATTCAGGAAAGGAAATTTTAGAACTTTTGTTAAACGAAAATATGGTTTCTCAGGATGATTTCAATAATTCGGATTTGGAAATTGATATAAAACCTGTCAAAACAAAAGAACAAAAATTTGAATATGCCAACGAAGTCTTAAAAACTAAGAAAGACAAAAAGAAGGAAAAAGATAAGAAAAAGAAGAAAAAAAAGAGTGATGATTAGTTAGTTGCTTTTAAACTATAGCTATTTGAAATAATAAATTACAAATATTTTATTCAAAAAATAATCAAACTTAAAAAATAAGACATAAAAAAAGCGGCTCAAAAGCCGCTTATATTTTTTACCAACGTTTTCCACCGCCGCCGTTTCCGCCACGATCACCGCCACCACGGTTGTTACCGTAGCTACCGCCACCGCCGCTTCTGCTTCCGCCACCGTAACCACCACCGCCGTTTCCGCCGCTGTTACCACCGTATCCGCCGCTGCTTCTACCGCTTCCACCACCGTTGAATGTTCTTCTTGGCTTGTCTTCTTTTGGCTTAGCTTCTGAAACGTTAAGTGTTTTTCCGTTAAATTCTTTCTCGTTAAGAGCATCAATAGCTTGTTGTCCTTCTGCGTCCTCCATTTCGATAAAACCGAAACCTCTTGAACGACCAGTTTCTCTGTCAGTAATAATTTTTACAGAAGAAACTTCTCCAAATTCTGAAAATAAATCTTGCAACTCATAATCTTTAGTTGCGTAGTTGATGTTTGAAACAAAAATGTTCATCTTGATAATAAAATTAAAAAATGTTAAAAATGATTTGGTTTATAAAAGAAAAACAACATAGAGTAATGAACAAATATTGATTCCAGATATAACTCATGCAAGATACAACTATTAATTTCATATCAAAACTTTTTTTACAAAAATTTCAACAATTTCCCATCTTAAATTTAATTATTGTTAAAAAGTATTAATTTTTAACTAAATAATTATAACAAAATATTAAATTAGACGACATATTCGATCTTTTTAATCAGTATCATATATGAATTTGTCAAAATCAAAGCATAATATATTAAGTAACACCAATAAAATCTTTATAGTGATTGAGAAAATAAATAGTTCTCTTTAGATAACTGAATACAAATACTTGATAAAGCCAGTTTTTAACGTTAAATTTGCAATACAAAATTTTAGAAATGAACTATCATACAAGAAAATGGGTAAAACCGGAAGATTTAAATCCTAACCAATCACTTTTCGGAGGAAGACTTTTACAGTGGATCGATGAAGAAGCGGCTTTATACGCTGTTATTCAGTTGGAAAACAAAAAAGTGGTTACCAAGTTTATCTCTGAAATTAATTTTGTAAGTTCCGCTAAACAGGGAGATATTATCGAAATCGGAATTGAAGTAACAAAATTCGGCTCTACTTCGCTTACTTTGGCTTGTCAGGTTCGAAATAAAATGACACATCAGACGATCATTACTGTAGACAGAATTGTAATGGTAAACCTTGATCAGGACGGCAATCCGGCTGCCCACGGAAAAACTCAGGTTGAATTTGTAAAAGACAGATTAAGCAACCAAAATCCTATATGAAAATCTTTATAAAAAATATGGTCTGCGGCAGATGCATTTCTGCTGTTGAAAATATTTTTACTGATATGAATATTAAGGTTAAAAATATTAACCTTGGCGAAGTTGAAACAGCATCCGAAATTCTGGAAAAAGACTTAGAATCTTTAGAAAAACATTTAGAAGAAACAGGATTTGAACGAATAAAAGATTCCGTTCATCAACTTACAGAGAAAATTAAAAACTTAATTATTGTAAAAATAAGTGAACTTGATATTGACGATAATTTTCTCTTATCTGAATTTTTAAGTTCACAACTTAACAAAGATTATAGTTCGCTTTCAAAAACTTTTTCTCAAAATGAAAGTATTACATTGGAACAGTTTTTTATTCTTCAAAAAATTGAAAAAGTGAAGGAACTTCTCCTCTACAATGAACTGACTTTAACTGAAATTGCCGGAAAACTGGGATATAAAAGTGTTCAGCACTTATCTTCGCAATTCCGCAACAGCACAGGCTTCACTCCTACCGAATTTAAAAAGCTGAAAGTCCACAATAGGAAACCGCTGGATCAGGTATAATTTGAATTTAAGCGACTTACTATTTGAAATTTAAACCATTTTTCTACACTCAAATTCTTAACAACAGAATTCTATAAACATTATCCTTAAAACTATAACTCAATTTCATTTGCATTTTGGAAATTTGTACTATAAATTATAAGGATCATGGAAAAACAATATAAAATTCTCGGAATGACTTGCTCAGGCTGTCAGAAAAAAATTTCCGAAAAACTCAATAATATAGAAGGAATTACTGCTGATGTTGATCTTGAAAATGCAACAGCAACCATCGTTTCCGACAAAGAATTTGATCTAAATACTTTAAATAAAGCGTTAGAAGAAATTGGAAATTATAAATTAGAAGATCCCAACAGTCCTGAAAAATCTTTTATCAAGCCACAAGACAGAATTTCTCCTTCATCGGTTTATTATTGCCCAATGGAATGCGAAGGTGACAAGGTTTATTTTCAACAGGGAAAAAGATGTCCGACCTGCAATATGTTTTTGGTTCCGATTGAGGAAAAGTTAGCAAAAGATCCTAATTTCAAACCTACCTATTCTTCCACCAATTTACCTGAGAATTTCAAAAATCATATCGGAAAATATTACTGTCCGATGTTCTGTGAAGGTGATAAGGTTTATGATGAAAAAGCAGATTGCCCTGTTTGTCATATGCATCTAGAAGAAATTACGGAAGATCTGGTTAAAAATACAGAAACACATTCACACAGTCATTCTCATCATCATGATCACACTTATAAAGCTACTGAAGTAACCGATGAAATGGCAGGAAAATATTTTTGTCCGATGTTTTGTGAAGGTGACAAAGTGTACGACAGTAATGTTGGATGTCCTGTCTGCGGAATGGATTTAGTAAAATACCCTGAGAAAAAAGCTGCACAATACACATGCCCAATGCATCCTGAAATCATTAAAGATGAGCCGGGAGATTGCCCCATTTGTGGAATGGATCTGGTTAGAATACCTGATGAAAACAATGATGAAGAAGATGAAACATACAATATTCTGAAAAGAAAATTCATAATTTCCTTAGCGTTTACGGTTCCTGTTTTTATTCTTTCGATGGGTGGAATGTTGATCGATTTTTCAATTCCAAGCAAAATTCAGGGATTTATTGAATTGATTTTAACGCTTCCTGTCTTATTTTATTCTGGTTGGTTTTTGATTAAAAGAGGTTGGGTTTCATTTAAAACATGGAACTTAAATATGTTCAGTTTGATTATTTTAGGAGTGGCGGCAGCATTTATTTTCAGTATTGTTGCTTTAATTTTTCCTGATATTATTCCGCATGAAATTCGTAGTCATCATCATGAAATCCCTTTATATTTTGAAGCGGTCTGTGTGATTTTAACATTGGTAATTTTAGGACAGCTAATGGAAGCTGCTGCCCACAAAAAAACAGGAAATGCCATTAGAGAATTAATGAATCTTTCTCCTGACGAAGCCAATCTTATCATTAATGGTGAAGAAAAAAAAGTTTTGCTTTCGCAAGTTAAAATCGGTGATTTATTAAAGGTAAAACCGGGAGAAAAGATTCCGGTTGACGGGAAAATTACAGAAGGAAATTCATACGTTGATGAAAGTATGATTACGGGCGAACCGATTCCTGTTGAGAAAAATAGTAATGATAAAGTATCTTCGGGAACTATTAATGGAAATCAGGTTTTCATCATGAAGGCTGAAAAAGTAGGCGATAAAACATTGCTTTCTCAAATTATCAGAATGGTAAATGAAGCGAGCAGAAGCAAAGCGCCAATTCAGAAACTGACGGATAAAGTGGCAAAAGTTTTCGTCCCGACGGTTATTTTGATTGCTGTTTTAACCTTTATTATTTGGCAGTTTTTCGGTCCGGAAGGGAAGAAAACATTGTTTGCTTTTGTGAATGCAGTGGCTGTTTTAATTGTTGCTTGTCCGTGTGCTTTAGGTCTGGCAACCCCAATGTCTTTGATGGTCGGAATCGGGAAAGGCGCAAAAAATGGAATTTTAATAAAAAATGCAGAAGCTCTTGAGCAAATGAATAAAGTTAATGTTTTAATTACCGATAAAACAGGAACTTTAACCGAAGGAAAACCATCCGTAGAACATATTGAAACGATTAATAATGATAAAAATTTAATCCTGAAATTAGCATATTCACTGAATCAAAATTCCGAACATCCTTTATCCAATGCCGTAATTAAAAAAGCAAAAGATGAAAATTTAACTTCTGAAAAAGTCAATAATTTTGAAAATATTTCAGGAAAAGGTGTAAAAGGAAATATTAATGGAAAAACAGTTTATGTAGGAAACGAAAGTCTATTAACATCAAATCAAATTATAATCCCAAAAAACCTTAAGCAAAAAGCATTTGAAATTCAATCGAAAGCCCACACCATTTCCTATATTGCTCAGGAAAATGAAGTATTGGGATTCATTAGTTTTACCGACAAAATTAAAGAAAGTTCTAAAAAAGCAGTTCAGCAATTATTTAGTGAAGGCATCGATGTTATCATGATGACGGGCGATAACGAGCACACTGCAAAAGCTGTTGTTGATGAATTAGGAATCAAAAATTTCAGAGCCAATTGTCAACCTGAAGATAAATTAAATGAAGTAAAAAAACTTCAGCAAGAAGGGAAAATTGTTGCGATGACAGGTGACGGAATCAACGATTCTCCAGCTTTGGCCCAAGCCAATATCGGGATTGCGATGGGAACGGGAACTGATATTGCCATTGAAAGTGCAGAAATTACTTTGTTAAAAGGCGATCTTCTCGGAGTTGCCAAAGCCAAATTGTTAAGTGAAAAACTGGTAAAAAATATCAAAGAAAATCTCTTCTTTGCTTTTGTTTATAATGTTTTGGGAGTTCCGATTGCGGCAGGATTGTTGTATCCTTTTTTTGGAATTCTCTTGTCTCCGATGATTGCAGCAGCAGCGATGAGCTTCAGTTCTTTGTCGGTGATTTTGAATTCGTTAAGGCTAAATTCTGTTGATCTAAACAAAAAATAATATGAAAAAAGAAAATCTTTACATCGGCTGTTCAGGATTCTATAATAATGATTGGAAAGGGTCATTGTATCCCGAAAATGCAAAAAGTAAAGATTTTCTTTCTCTATATTCTCAGCAATTCAATTGTGTTGAGATCAATTCTACATTTTACAGAAAACCAACGGCAAAAACTCTTTTAAAATGGTTTGATGAAACTCCGGAAGATTTTAGATTTTTCATTAAAATTCCCAAAACAATTTCTCATGAAAAACAATTGAAAGATTGTAAAGATGAAATTTCAGACTTCTGCAATCATATTAAAACCAACTTAGGCGAAAAACTTTCAGGATTTCTTTATCAGTTTCCTCCCTCATTTAAAAATACTCAGGAAAATATTGATTTAATTCTTAAAAACATCGATTTCAATTTTTCAAATGTTATTGAATTCCGTCATGAATCATGGTGGCAAAATGAAATTTTCGATATCTTGAAAGAAAATAATGTCATTTTTTCCGGTGTCAGTTTTCCGGAAAATCTGCCGGAAGACATCATCATGAATCATTCTGAGATTTTATATTACAGACTTCACGGAAAACCTGTCCTTTATAAATCGGAATACAGCGAAGAATTCCTCAATAATTTAGCTGAAAAAATCAAGAATAATCAACATAAAACTTTTATCTTTTTCAATAATACCTGGGGAATTGCAGCTGTTAAAAATTCACTGTATTTAAAGAATATTTTAGAATAAAAGCTGCTGAAAATTAAATTATTAAAATAAACTTAAAAGTAAAATTTCAGATTAAATCGGCATATTTTTTGTTAAGAATAATTTAGAAAAATTAACAATTTTTAACAATTTAAATTCCATTTAATTTTATGAAAAAAACTTTTGCGGAAAAGTCTAGAAACAGGACTTTTCTAGGGATGTTTGCAGTAATGAGTGCAACTTCGATTTTATCTAACAGCTGTAATGTGAAAAGCGAAAAAATTGATTCTGAAAAAATCATTTTGAAAGATCCTCCCGTCGCAAAAGTAGTTCCAAAATTGATGATGAAAATGTTGATTCCGACAAAAGAGTAATTTATCTGACATTCGATGACGGACCCAACCGCGGAACCGAAAATCTCCTGAAAATTCTTCACAAAAGGAATGTATGTGCAACCGCTTTCTTAGTCGGAAAACATGCTTCTGGAAGCACAAAACAAAAAGATGATCTTGAACTTTTGAGAAAAGATGTGTTGGTAGAACTTGCCAATCACAGTTACACGCACGCTCATAATAAATATTCAGATTTTTATAAAAATCCACAAATGGTTGTTCAGGATTTTAATGCTGCCAAAGACAGTTTACAATTGAAAGATTATATCGCAAGAACACCGGGAAGAAATATCTGGCGACTGAATAATATTACCAATACCGATATTAAAAGTTCTTCTGCCGCTGCAGACCACCTGAAAAAAGCAGGCTATAAAGTCATTGGTTGGGATCTTGAATGGAAGCCGACCAATAATATGGCGTTAAAAGGCAATCACGAAATGATGCTGAAAAGAATCGACAGTATATTCTTTAATGATCTGGAAAAAACTTCGAGACACTTAGTTTTTCTTACGCACGATCAATATTTAAACGATACAGATTCTGTGAATGAGCTGGATTTATTTATCGAAAAACTACAGAAAACCAACCGGTTTGTTTTTAGAAAAATCTCGGAATATCCGAAGATTAATGAGGTTTTAAATTAATGATAACGAAAGTCTGGTTGTATCATAACAATCAGGCTTTTTTCATTGATCTAAACTTGTTATGTAATACAAAATATCAAATTCATTAGTTTTTTGCCTTTAAAATTCAGAAATTTGCAATTATGAGCTTACAAGAAAATTACAAAAATATAAAAAATCAGCTTCCAGAAAATGTACAGTTGGTTGCTGTTTCAAAAACACATTCTTCAGAATCGATACAGGAAGTTTATGATTTCGGACAAAAAGTGTTTGGAGAAAATAAAGTTCAGGAATTATTAGAAAAGCAGCCTCTTCTTCCAAAAGATATTCAATGGCATCTGATAGGTCATTTACAGACTAATAAAGTAAAATATATTGCTGAATTTATCGATACCATTCAAAGTGTAGATTCTGAAAAATTATTATTAGAAATCAATAAAGAATCAGGAAAACATCATCGCAAAATCAAAGTTTTGCTTCAGGTAAAAATTGCTGAAGAAGACAGTAAATTCGGATTGGAGATTGATGAAGCAAAAGATTTGTTTCAAAAATATATTAACGGAGAATTCCCTCATGTTGAAATTACAGGCTTGATGGGAATGGCAACTTTTACTGATAACAAGACTCAGGTCCGTAATGAATTTTTAAAGCTGAAAACCATTTTTGATGAATTAAATCAACTAAAATCATTAGAAACATTATCCATGGGAATGAGTGATGATTTCCCTATTGCAATAGAATGTGGAGCCAACTCTGTGAGAGTAGGTTCTGCGATTTTCGGCAGCAGAAATTACATATAATAAATGATTTAGGTATAGTTTTTGCTAATAATCAATCAAAAAAATCTAAATTTGCAACTATGCAAAAAATCCTTATTGTAGAAGACGAAAAAGCAATTTCCGGAGTACTTCACAGCATTCTTTCCGATGAACTTCCTGATTATGAATTCTTTATCGCAGAAGATGGACTTGAAGGCTATAAATATGTAGAAAAAGAAGATTTCGCATTGATTATTTCTGATATCAAAATGCCAAAACTTTCAGGAACCGAACTTTTAAAACAAAGTTTGACATTAAAACCTGAATCTACATTCATCATGATCTCAGGACACGCAGATATCGACTCTGCTGTATCTTGTCTAAGGGAAGGTGCATACGACTTCATTTCTAAGCCAATTGACATCAACAGATTGATTACGAGTGTGAAAAATGCTCTGGCTAAAGAAACTTTGAAAAAAGAAAACAAAAATCTTCAGACAGAAAATAAAACTTTAAAGCGAAAAGTTAACAAAAAGTACCAAATGATCGGTGAATCAGAAGGTTTGCAAAAAATTCAGAATATGATCGAAAAGGTCGCTGTTTCTGATGCAAGAGTTTTGATTACTGGTCCGAATGGAGCCGGAAAAGAATTGGTAGCTCATGCCATTCACAATCAAAGTGAAAGAGCAAGAGGTCCAATGGTAGAAGTTAACTGTGCTGCTATTCCTTCAGAATTGATTGAATCTGAACTTTTCGGACACGTAAAAGGTTCTTTTACAGGAGCAATTAAAGACAAGCAAGGGAAATTTGAACAGGCGAACGGAGGTACGATTTTCTTAGATGAAATCGGAGATATGAGTCTGATTGCTCAGGCAAAAGTATTGAGAGTACTTCAGGAAAGCAAAGTTTCTCCTGTGGGAAGTGACAAAGAAATTAAGGTAGATGTAAGAGTTCTTGCAGCAACCAACAAAAATATGCAGGTGGAAATTGAGGCTGGAAGATTCAGAGAAGACCTTTATCACAGACTTTCTGTGATCGAAATTTATGTTCCGCCATTGGATGAAAGAAAAGAAGATATCAAACTTTTGGTAGATCATTTTTCAGTTATGATTTCTGATGAGCATGGTACTGCTGTGAAAAAATTTGACGAAAAAGCTATTGATGCATTGAAAGCACTTTCATGGACAGGAAATATCAGGGAGTTGAGAAATGTTGTGGAGAGATTAATTATTTTAGGAGGAAACACCGTTTCTGCCGAAGATGTTGCAAGTTTTGTAAGGAAATAATGTAATAATTATTTTTAAATATATAAAGATTTGCAGTATGATACTGCAAATCTTTTTTTTGGATTTTCTTAACTAAGAAAGAAATACTTTAAGCAAATTTGGGTGACAACTACATGAATATAAACTATTATGAACTTTTTAAATAAAAAATATACAAAAGAGTGCCTGACACTCGCTCTTCCTGTGATGTTGACACAGGTTGGGCAGGTTTCAGTGAACTTATTCGATAATATTATTGTCGGAAAATTATTGGGAGCTGATGCCTTGGCTTCCGTTTCGTTGGGAAATGCGGTATTTTTCTCAATGTTTGTTTTGGCATTGGGCTTTTCTTTTGCCATTCCGCCTTTGGTTTCAGAAGCGCATTCGAAGGGCGAACATAAAACAATCAACTCCGTTTTCAGTCATGGATTTATCATTAATATGACCGTGGGAATTATTTTAATGGGAATTTTGCTTTTGGGATTACCTCTACTCTATCATTCTGGTCAGCCGGCGAAAATTATTCCGGATACAGTAGACTTTTTAGGAATTATGGCAATCAGTATTGTTCCGTTTATGGCTTTTCAGACGTTGAGAGAAGTTTCTGAAGGTTTATCTTATACCATTGGGGTTACGAAAGCAACGATTATTGCCAATATCATTAATATTGTTTTAAATTATGTCTTTATTAAAGGTCTGTGGATTTTCCCGGAAATGGGTGTAAAAGGCTCTGCATTAGCAAGTTTAATTGCCAGAATCTTTATGGTTGTTTTCCTTTATTTTGTTCTTTTAAAAGAGAAAAAGACAAGACAATATATTAAAGACTTTTCTTTAAAAATTCAGGTTTTTACGAAAGAAATGTTTGAAAAAATGATTCGATTAGGTTTTCCTACGGCGTTACAGATGTTCTTTGAAGTTACTGCTTTTGCAGGTGCAGCTTTCATTTGTGGATTGATTTCAGCTCATGATATTGCTTCTCACCAGATTGCTTTGAGTATGGCTTCATTTACCTTTAATTTATGTATCGGTTTCAGTGTTGCTTCAACAGTGATGATCGGAAGAAAACTGGGCGAACAGAATTTTGTTGAATTAAGAAAAGTCGGCATTAATAATTTGAAAATTGCATTTATTTTCATGTGCATCTGCGGGATTGTTTTTATTTTAGGACGAAATATTCTGCCGACATTTTTCACTAAAAAAGAAGAAGTTGAAGTTATTATGTTAGCTTCAAAATTAATGATTGTCGCTGCTTTATTCCAGTTATCAGACGGAATTCAGGTAACGGCTTTGGGAATGTTGAGAGGCTTGCAGGACGTCAAAATCCCTTCAATTTATACGTTCATTGCATATTGGGTGATTACCATTCCGTTGGGATATTTCCTTTGCGTAACTATGAAAATGGGAGCATTTGGAATGTGGATCGCTCTTGGATTAGGATTAACGATTTCTGCTGTAATGCTTGTCAAACGATTTTTAAATATGTCGGAAAAGAGAATTAAGCAGAATTTATAAATGAAAGCGGTCTTCGGGATCGCTTTTTTTTAAATAATAATCTAACCAAAAGATAAATAAGTGAGTTTTGCTCCTTCTATAAATTTTTCAAAACTTGTATTTTTATCTGCATTTTCATTTTGAAGTTCAAAATAATATTCATCTGGATTTATTCTATTGGTTAAAGTATCTTTGAGAACATTTCCACTTTTCGTAAATTCTTTTGATTTATAGACCCAAAACGAAAATCTTTTAGTCTTATAATCAGGATTTAATAAAGAGAGCTCACTTATAGATGAAATTTTAATAAAAGGTTTGCCATTAATTCTTATAGGATCCAACAATCCATTTTCCAAGATTAATCTGGATCTATAATCAATATCTTCCGAAAATTCGAGAACTTTAGCTATATCAATAACAACTTTATCCTTATATGATTTAATCTGAGATTTAAGATACTTTGGATATTGATGCTCCTCATATTTGGTTTCAAAATGTTTTTTTGCTAAACTATATTTCCCGCTATTAATATTTTCAATCTGCGCATTTATTTGAACAACAGAAAATAATATAATTAAAACTACAAAAATTTGTTTCATCAAAGCTATTAAATTTTCTTCCCTAAAATCACCAAAGTCCTTTGCACACCGTCCAACACTGCTACATCACGTAAAACTCCCCAATCTTCAAAACCAAAATGTCTGAACAATTTCAAACTCGGTTCATTATGTAAAAAGATAAAACCTAATAATGTTTTAACCCCAAATTTTCCTGCATTGTCAATGCAATATTGAAGAACTTTCTTTCCAAAACCTTTTCCACGACAGTTTTCATCCATGTAGATGCTTAATTCAACCGTTGCGTTGTAAGCAGGTCTTCCATAAAACGATGAAAAGCTCACCCAACCAATTATTTCGTTTTCCTGATTTTCAACCATCCAAAGAGGTCTGGTTTCAGAATTATGCTGTTTAAACCACTCCAATTTGCTTTCTACAGAAACATTTTCCGTATCCGCAGTTACCATTCTTGAAGGTATAGTAGAATTATAGATTTCTACAATTTTTGGTAAATCTTCTTTATTTGCATTTCTGAACTGTAATTCTTGCATCAGATTAAGACATATTTATGCAAAGATACAGGAAGATTATTTTATAATGTATTGGAATTATTCCTGATTTTTACTTTCTTTTTTCTCAAACTCTTTTAAAGTTCGGTTAAGACTTTTTACCGTAATTCCCAAATATGCCGCCATATCTTCTTTTGAGATTTCCATTTCTTTGGCTCTCAATTCTAAAAGCTGAGATAAAGTATGCTCTGTAGTATGAAGCTGTTGGTAAGATGCTCTGTTTGAAGTGTTGAAAATACGTTCCGCAAAAACATCAAGCAGTAAATTATTTAATGTCAAATCACTTTTAATTAAGGACTGAAAATAAGGAATCGTCATAGAATACGCACTGACTTCCGTGATAGCTTCTATACTGCAAATACAGGAAACATTTTTAATAACTTCTATTTCACCAATAATTTCACCTTTCCCCAAAAACTCAACGATGTATTCTTTATCACTTTCTTCCACGAAAAAACATTTTGTAATTCCGCTTTTTATCAACATAATTTTAGTGGAAACTTCATTTTGTTTCAGTAGTTTTTCTCCTTTATCAAAGGATTCTAAAATAATATTGTCCTTATGCTCCTGGTTATGATATAACTTTTCTAAATAATCTAAAAATTGCTGATTGGTTCTTAACATAATTTTATTCTGAATAAATATCCGTTCAAAGGATTATTTTATAATACTTTTTGTTGGCAGAAAATTACAAAAACTAACGTGAATATAATATGAATTCTTTTATAACTTAGATTACTTTAAAATACTTAAAATAAGCTTTAATAGTACTTTCCGGAAATAGTTAAAAGAAAAAACTCATCCAAAATTTGAATGAGTTTTATTTATTTTTAAACTTGATTATATTTTAATATTACCAATCGCTGGCTCTTTTTCTTTTTTCAATAAGATAATCGACAGATATTTTACCAGCTCCAAAAGCAATTAACACAAGGTACACTGATAAATAGATCATGCTCATTTCTCTTTTTTCAAAAGGATCTGCACCATGTACGACAAATCCTGCAATAATCATTGTGAAGATTAAAAATCCTAATGCAACTCTTGTAAAAAGACCGAGAATCAAAAGAATTGAACAAACAAACTCTGCAATAACTGTAACAACCAATGAAATCATTGGACCAAGACCTAAAAAATCAAAGAATTCTATCTTTCCGCCATCCAGAAGCATCTGTAATTTTGGAAATCCGTGAGACAACATGGCAAAACCAATAAATACTCTCACGATCAATAAAATAATATCTTTTAAAACGGTATTTGACTTTGAGTTCGAATAGTTCATCAAGTTGTAATTTTGAATTAAAGATAATGAAAATCTTTTAATACAACGGTTATTACTGAACTTTTAGTCTATCTGTACCCGAAATTTTTCAAATCTCTGTCGTTTTTTCTCCAGTCTTTTTTCACTTTTACAAAAAGATTTAAGTGAATTTTTTTTGTAAAGAATTTTTCAAGATCTAATCTTGCTTCTGTTCCTACTTTTTTAATTGCCTCACCTTTATGACCAATAATGATCCCTTTTTGTGTATCTCTTTCTACATAAATAATAGAATCGATGAAAATTATTCCTTCTTTCTCTTTAAATTGTTCTGTAACAACTTCTACCGAATATGGAATTTCTTTATCATAATTCAGTAAAATTTTCTCACGAATCGCCTCATTAACGAAAAATCTTTCAGGCTTATCTGTATATTGATCTTTATCGTAATATGCCGGGCTTTCAGGTAAAAGAGATTTTAATTTAGGTAAAATAATATCTGTATTAAAAGCATTTAACGCCGAAATCGGAAGAATTTCTGCCTTTGGAATTCTTTCGTGCCAAATCTCCACAAATTTTTCTAAACCGGCTTGGTCTGTCTGATCTACTTTGTTTAACAAAAGTAAAACCGGAACAGGAATTTTATTCAATTTATCGATTAAAAATTCTGAAGGTTCAGCCTTATCCGTAACATCTACAATGAAAAGAAAAACGTCGGCATCCTGCAAAGAATCTTTCACAAAATCCATCATTTTTTCCTGCAAACCATATTTGGGATCAAGCACTCCCGGAGTGTCTGAAAATACGATCTGTAAATCTTCTTCATTATAAATTCCGAAAATTCTGTGGCGTGTTGTCTGAGCCTTTTGGGTAACAATTGCCAGCTTCTCCCCCATTAATTGGTTCAATAAGGTAGATTTTCCGGCATTGGGCTTTCCAACTATATTTACAAATCCTGCTTTGTGCATAAAATAATATTAAGAAATGCAAAGTTACTAAAACAAATTTGGTATAGCGGTCAATTCTTAAAGTTTTAAAGAAAAAGGAATTCCTATTTGTGAAATATTTTACATATAATTTAAAAAATTATCTGCTTATTCTGCTTGAATACCTATATTCTAAAGCGAATAAGTTTCTTTTAATTTTTCAAATTCTTCATAATCATAATGGGGACACGCACCGGATTTTGATGTAATAAATGCACCTAAAGAAACGGCCTGTTTCATAATTTCTTCCGGCGACTCATTCTTAATTCTTTTAGAAACAAATCCGGCAAGAAAAGCATCGCCACTTCCCACGGTATCCTCTACTTTAATCGGTAAAGCATTGAATTGATACTGTTTGTTATTTAAAAAATATTCTGCGCCTTCACTTCCTTTGGTTAAAATAATTTCTTTAATATTAAAGTGATTGGCAATAATTAATAATGAGTCTTCTATATTTCTATATTCTTCATCAATGAATGACAGAATTATGTTCATTTCTGCTTGATTCATTTTCACAATATCAGCCTTAAACAAAAGCATTTTAATAAGCTCCGTATCAACAAAAGGAGGTCTGAAATTAACATCAAAAATTTTCAATGGTGCATATTCCAGCAATTGAAGAAGAGTTTCCTTTGTTTTTTCATCTCTGGCAGAAAGACTTCCAAAAACAAAAGCGTCCGCATTTGAAATTAATTCCTTATGTTCAGGAAGCAATTCTATATAATCCCAGGCAACATCCTTTACAATTTCATAACTTGCTTCATTGTGTTCATCAATTTTAGCAATAACAGTACTTGTAGGATTTTTTTCGTCAATCTGAATATAATCTGTGGTAATTCCCCATTGAGAAATCTGTTGGATTAATTTTTTTCCTAAATCATCATTTCCCACCTTACTGAGCATTTTCACATCAATACCCATTTTATGCAAATTGTAAGCTACATTGAAGGGCGCACCTCCAGCTTTGGAACCATTTGGAAATATATCCCACAAAACTTCACCAAAACATACGACATAAGAATTTTCATTTACCATAGGTTAAACGTTTAATTATATTGTTAATTTTTTTTACTCTACTGAGCTCCTCTCCATAAACTTAGCATCAAAGGTTACTCTTTTTCCGTTAGGATCATAATTATTTATCTGGCTATCAATAAGTTTTACCGATTCTTTCGCCATGTCAATCAAAGGCTGTTGTATAAAGCTAACCTCAGTCGGAAAAAGATGATAGGCTTCTGTTTCATCAAATGCAATCACAGAAAGATCTTCAGGAACTTTAATATTATGATCAATTAAATATCGCAGTCCTGCAATTCCTAATTTATTACTTGAAAAATAAATGGCTGTTTTTTTGGAGAGATCAACATTTTCTTTAAGCTGAGCATGAAGATCTTCTGTAATATTCTGAATCCCAATAAGAAGTCTCTTAGCATGAATATCAGAAGCAGAAATTCTCTTGTCAAAACCATCCTGTCTGTCAAGCAAATGAGGAAGTTTTGTATCATATCCCACATAAATAATTTCTTCAAAATCTTTATTGACTAAATGGTCACAGATTTGCTCAGAAATCTCAAAATTATTAATCATAACCCCGGGAATATCAACGTTTTTAAGGTAACGATCTATCGTCACGAGCGGATATTCTTCACTGATGAATTTATTAATTGCTTCATCTGAATCTAAAACCGGAGCAACAATCATTCCGTCAACCTGCTGCTCAGAAAAAAGTTCCATCAGCTTCCTGAATTTTTCCGGCGTTTCATCTGAACTTCCAATTAATAACGTATATCCCATTTTCATCGCTTCATCTTCAATATTTCTTGCAATATTTGAATAAAAGTCGTTTGAAATATCAGCGACAATAAGCCCGATCAGCTTACTTTTACTCATTTTAAGACTTTTGGCAATCTTGTTGGGTGTATATTTAACTTCCTTGGCAACTTCTAAAATCTTTTTTTTCGTTGCTTCACTGATGCGGCTTCCCTCTTTTTTATTCATGACATAAGAAACCGTAGCAACGGAAACTCCTGCAATTCTGGCGATATCTTTAATGGAAGCTCTTTTCATAATTAATTCTGAATACAAAAATAGGTCGTAAAATGTGTAAAAAACAATACAGTCATTCTTTTGGTGCTTTCAAAAATTATTGTACTTTCGCCACCTTTTAAAAATCTCAAACTTAATTATACAATCAATTGATAATCAAATTTTTAAATTCAAAAACAACAATTTCAAACATTTTATATTAACTCATTATGAACGGATTAACATAATTAAAGTCGTGAATTTGGTTACACGTTTAGTCTTATAAAATTCAAAATAATTTGAAAAAAAATTAAAATACAGTTTCATACATTATAAATTCTGATAATTTTGAAAAAAATATTTTTTTCATGAATATTGATGAAACTCTTGATCAGATTTATATACTTCCTGAAAATTCTAAGGAAAATATGAAAAAATATATTACGGAAATTTCTCATCCAAGGAATTTTTGTCTGATGGAAGCAAATAGAATCGTACCCTATATTTATTTTATAAAAAAAGGTATCGTGCGTGCTTATGCCACAACAGAAAGTAAAGACATTACTTTTTGGTTCGGCAGTGAAGGCGAGCCCGTAGTTTCTATGAAAAGTTATGTTGAAGATAAACCCGGTTACGAAAATATTGAACTTCTGGAGGATTGTGAATTTTATAAATTAGAAACTGATATTTTAAGAAAGTTATTCAATGAAGATATTCATATTGCCAATTGGGGACGAAAGTTCGCAGAAAGAGAATTGGTGAAGACAGAAGAAATTTTTATTTCGAGGCAGTTTAAAACATCGCTGGAACGTTATAAAGATCTTATGAGAAATAAATCAGACCTGCTAAAACGGGTTCAGCTAGGACATATTGCCTCTTATTTAGGAATTACACAGGTGAGTCTGAGCAGAATTCGGGCGGAAATAAAGTAATTTAAATCATTTTTTAACAATTGTAAAATTTTAAATCTTTATAAATACAGACCTTTGTTATTTTAAAATAATAAAAAATGAATTGGATTATCTTAGTGATTGCAGGATTATTTGAAGTGGCATTCGCCTCTTGTCTGGGAAAAGTAAAAGAAACGTCTGGAACAACCATGTACTTTTGGTTTGCAGGTTTTCTAATTTCGTTAACGATAAGTATGCTTTTACTGATTAAAGCCACCCAAACCTTACCCATTGGAACAGCTTACTCAGTGTGGACTGGAATAGGCGCCGTAGGAACCGTCTTAATGGGAATTTTCTTTTTCAAGGATCCTGTAAGTTTCTGGAGAATATTCTTTATTGTTACTTTAATTGGATCTGTTGTCGGACTAAAAGCTGTTTCTTCACATTAAAATTAAAAGATAATTAACCTTAATTTGTTCATCGATTAATACAACTTAAAATCTTTTTAAAATGCAGTCGTTTCCAAAGTTTGGAAGCCGTTTTTTAATTCAAATAAATGAAAATTATTAAACATGAAAAAAGCTTTATTTCTTTTATTATCGGGAGGATTTCTATTCGCACAAAATTCTGAACTTTTTAGCAATGACTGGTATATTTCAAAAATCGTAACCGGTGGACAAACCGTGATAACACCCATGATGGATATTGCTCTTGCAAAATCTGACTTTGTAACATATACTTCACCAATGGGCTATGCCTTTAATTCCAGACATTTTAACAGCTGCCAGATTGAAACAACTTTTCTGGCTCAAACACTTTTACAAGAGTAAATTCTGCTTGTACATTAGGAATGTATGGAGGAAATAATGTAACTGCTGTAAATAGTTATGACCAAAAACATACAGATTTTTATATTGTTCCTACAGGTACTTCTTACCAATATGAAATCGTACCCAACGGTACAGGTAAAACCTTAATCGTTACCAATACTTTAAACGGAAATCAAATATATTATAATAATGTTAATGCAATTTTAGCAGCAAGAGAAGCTGATGCAAAAAAATCTTTTTTAGCTTTTAGCAATCCTGTAAAAGATTATCTAACTGTTGATAATATTGAAAATAATCTTTCAGTAAAGGTTTTCAATATGCTTGGGCAAAAAATATATGAAGGAAAAAGTGCTGATAAAAAAATCACAATTGATACACAGAATTTTGCAACGGGTCAATATATGTTATTCATTCAAGGTGAGAAAGCATATAAATTCATCAAAGAATAATGGTTAACTTTTTTATATAAACAAAAACCGTCTCCAAAATAAGAGACGGTTTCTTATTTATTTTTATAAATAACGGGAAGAATTTCGTTAGTTCTTAATCCGTATTTTTTAATTTCTTCTTCTGAGAATGTTTGGGAGTAAAAATTAATATCAGTTTCAAAGCCTGCTTTTTTCAAACGATCAAAATAATCCATTCCGTACCAGCGAACGTGGTCGTACTGACCAAAGTGTTTCTGTCGTTCTTTAGGATCTTTAATAGAAAAATCTTCGTAGGTTTTATCCAAAGAATTTTTCATTGGAACCTGCAAAATTCCCCATCCGCCCGGTCTTAATACACGATATAGTTCACTCATTGCTTTTGCATCGTCTTCAATATGTTCCAACACATGGTTACAGAACACAATATCAAAACTTTCATCAGCAAAAGGAAGATCCAGAATATCTGCTTTTACATCCACAATCGGAGAAAATAAGTCGGCTGAAATATAATCCAGATTCCTCATTTTTTTGAATTTTCTAAGAAATTCCTGTTCGGGAGCAATATGTAAAACTTTATAATTTTTAATAAAAAAATCAGTTTCATTCTGAAGATACAGCCACATCTGGCGGTGTCTTTCCAAACTCAAAGTTCCCGGTGACAATGCATTTTCACGCTGACTTCCGTATCCGTAAGGAAGAAATTTCCTGTAATATCTACCGTCAATGGGATCCTGAAAATTGTTCCCTTTAAAAAACTGATAGATAAGAGGTCGTGCCCAGATACTCATCTTAATAAGTACTGGACGCGGAATTTTATTTAATAAAAGTTTCGTTACTTTTTTCATTAAAAATCCAATTGGAAAGCTTTTTCTTCATCAGTTACAATTCCCAATGCATCATAAATGTACTGGAAAGTAGACAACAATACCGGTTTTCCGTTAATTACCGCTACATCATGCTCAAAATGCGCAGAAGGCAGGTTATCCAACGTTGTTACCGTCCATCCGTCATTATGAAACTTCACTTTTTCAGTTCCAAGATTAATCATGGGTTCGATAGCAATTGTTAAACCGTCTTTAATAACTTTCCCGCTTCCTTGCTTACCGTAATTCGGAACCTGAGGATCTTCATGCATCTGTCTTCCGACACCATGACCCACAAGCTCTTTTACAACACCATAACCTTGCTTTTCACAATGATTTTGGATTGCGTAAGAAATATCTCCGATTCTCTTTCCTCGGACGCACTGTTCGATCCCCTTGTAAAGAGATTCTTTTGCAACTTTAAGTAATTTTTTAGTCTCAGCATTTACTTCACCGATTTCAAAAGTATAAGCATGATCTCCTACAAAACCATTCAAAACTGCTCCACAATCTACAGAAAGTACATCACCTTCTTTAATTTCTACATCGCTTGGAAATCCATGAACTACCTGTTCGTTTGGAGAAATACACAAAGAGTACGGGAAACCTCCGTATCCTAAAAATGCAGGTTCAGCACCGTGATCTTTAATAAAATCATGTGCTAATTTATCTAAATACAAAGTGGTGATCCCTGGTTTGATTTCTTTAGCCAACATTCCTAATGTTCTGGAAACCAACTGAGCACTCTGCTTCATAAGACGAAGTTCGTCTATTGTTTTTAATTGAATCATTTATATATAGATGTTAGATATTAGATGTTAGAAGTTAGACTTACAACTTTATGAATATTAAACTTCTAAACATCTATTATTCCTGATAAAATATTTAAAACTAAAAGTAACATTAAAACTAATTTCTAACATCTAACTTCTAATTTCTTATAAAAATCTACCAGAAAAGTCCTTTTTTCTTTTCTTTTTTTAGTTTTGAGTAGGCTAAAACTTCTTTACCTTCAACACGGAATTCTATTCTTTCCTGAATAATATTGTAGATCTCGCCCCAACCTGGAAATCCGCCAAGATTTCTGTCGTCGATAAACCAATCTGCATCCAGCTTTCTTGATTGATTTTCAGAATCAAAAACTTCACCTTCAAAACTAGAATTAACAGCATAGAATTCGATCCCGTTACTTTTACAAAACTCAACAGCCTCATCCAATGTTTTTCCATGTCTGTATGTCCAAAGGATTAGTCTGTAACCTTCTGCCTGAAGTCTTTTAAGTGTTTCAAAAGCAAAAGTCTTAGTTTTGCCAATTGCCGGATAGGCGTCATCAACGATAGTTCCGTCGAAGTCTACAGCAATTTTTTTATTATTCATCATATTGAATATTTTTTGAAATGCAAAGATACAAAAAAGTGCCAAAATACTTGGCACTCTTTATTTTATAATTTATGTTGAAAAACAATCTACTTTTTCACCCAGTTAAACTCAAACTGTAAATCCGGTGTAGAGATTCGGTCGGTGATTTTCTGTAATCTCCCTGGTAATTTCATTAGATATTCCTGAGCTTTTTCTGCTTTTTCATTAAGACCTTTTATATGCTCAATTTTCCATTCATCTAACAGGTCTTTCATAATATTAATATAATCCTGACCTGTATAAACCATACATCTTTGCGCAGCATCAGAGAAATGTCCCCAAAGCTCCCCTGCTTTCTGGCCAGACTGTCTCATCATGTGAGCCGGCATTACAATCTTTTTACGCATCATATCTTCAAAAGCGATAATCATTTCTGAAGGATCAATCTCAAGAATTCTTGATACGAAATATTTATAAGCCTTAGCGTGTCTTGCTTCATCAGCGGCAATTACTCCGCACATTTTAGCCAATTTCCCGTTTCCTGTCTGTTTAGCTAATGTCCCCACTCTTCTGTGAGAAACATTAGTCGCCGTTTCCTGAAAACTTGTATATACGAAATTTCTGTAAGGATCCATACTTGTTCCGATATCAAAACCATCACTAATCAGATATTGGGTAGTAATCTCCATCTGTCTCATATTTACCCTTCCGCATAAATAAAGATATTTCCCAAGAAGGTCTCCGTGTCTGTTTTCTTCAGCAGTCCAAGATCTGATCCAACTGGCCCAGCCAACGGCATTTTCTTCCTGATCAATTCCTTCAACACCCATCAGCCAAGATTCGTAAGAAGGCAGTGCTTCCTCCGTAATACAGTCACCGATAAGCGTTACAAAAAGATCGTAAGGCATTTCCTGTGCAAAAGTCTGAATTTCTTCTAAATCGTATTTAAAATCAGCGCTTGACGGATCTGGAAGATAATCGGAAGGCTGCCAAATTTTTTCAATTGGCGTTAAAAACTTATCCAGAAAAGAACCTACTTCTTTTCCTAAAATACCCATTACTTCTTTCCTTACAAGGTTCTGATACATTTTTTATATTTAGATATTAATATGCAAAGATATAATTTATTTATTATTTAAGGCATAGCAATAAGTATGCCTGACATAAATCATAAGAATTGCTGTATAAATATAACGATAATTATTCTTTAATAGTATTTAATTTTAGCTAACTAAAATATCTCCATTCATAATTTCAGGAATTTCAACGCTCATTACACTTAAAATTGTCGGAGCAACATCGCCTAATTTTCCAGGTTTAAGATTCCAAATATGCTCTTTATCCATCACAATAAATGGAACCAAGTTTGTTGAATGCTGTGTATTCGGACTTCCATCTGGATTAATCATCACATCAGAATTTCCGTGATCCGCCAAAATGAAAACCGCATATCCATTTTCATACGCTGCTGTCGCTACTTTTTCGATACAGCTGTCAACAACCTCCGCCGCTTTTACTGCTGCTGAAAAAACTCCTGTGTGACCTACCATGTCTGTATTCGCAAAATTCAAACAAACAAAATCTGCAGTTCCGTTTTGTAATTCTGGAACAATAGCATTTGTGATATCGTATGCTGACATTTCAGGTTTTAAATCATATGTAGGAACATCCTTTGGACTTGGACAAAGCAATCTTCTTTCTCCTACAAATTCCTCTTCACGACCTCCGGAAAAGAAAAATGTAACATGAGGATATTTTTCTGTTTCCGCAATTCTAATCTGTGTTTTATGATTTCTTTCTAAAATTTCGCCCATTGTTTCATGCAAAACTTCTTCATCGAAAACCACATGAACATTCTGGAACGTTTTATCGTAATTGGTTAACGTAACATAATAAAGCGGTAATTTTCTCATGAAATATTCCGGATTATCGTGTTGAGAAAGTACTTCTGTAATCTCACGACCTCTGTCTGTACGGAAATTGAAACAGATAACCACATCATGATCCGTGATCTTGGCAACGGGAACTACATTTCCTATTTGTGTAGAATCAATCATAATGATTGGTTTGATGAATTCATCCGTCACATTATTATCATAAGATTTCTGGATTGAAAGCAAAGCATCCGTAGACTGCTCACCAACTCCTTCTACAATCGCATCATAAGCCAGTTTCACACGCTCCCATCTTTTATCTCGATCCATGGCGTAATATCTGCCGACAATTGTTGCCAATTTTCCGACTGTTTTTTCCATGTGCTCACCAAGTTCTTCGATGAAACCTTTTCCTGAATGAGGATCGCAGTCACGACCGTCTGTAAAGGCATGAACGAAAACATTTTCTTCCAGTCCAAACTCATGAGCGGCCGTTAAAAGACCTTTTAAATGATTGATATGTGAATGTACTCCTCCGTTGGAAACCAAACCGATGAAATGTACTTTTTTGTTCTCTTTTTTAGCATATTCAAAAGCATCCTGAATGACTTTCTGCTGACCTAAAGACCCGTTTTCAACAGCCATATTCAGCTTTACTAAATTTTGATAAACGACTCTTCCAGCGCCTAAATTCATGTGTCCAACTTCAGAATTTCCCATCTGTCCTGCCGGAAGTCCAACCGCCAAACCACTCGCTTCAAGCGTTGTATGTGGAAAATTTTTAAGACAACTATCTATAAATGGTGTGTTTGCTTTATCGAGTGCAGAAACGTCAGGATTCATTCCTAATCCCCATCCGTCAAGGATCGCTAATATTGCTTTTTTTGACATTATGTATAAACTTTTATATATACAAATTTATTTATTTTGAAATGAATGAAAGAATTGACGGACTTAAATTTTGTTTAAAATTCCTCATTTTCTTTTGTCGGATTGCTTTCTTCCATTCAAATAATTATTAATTTTGCCGTATGGATTTAAGAGATCAATTGAAAAACCTTTTTCCTGAGCATGAAGAGCAGGATTTTGTGATGCCCGAAGAACAATTCAAGCAGAAAGAACCTTTGGTATGCAAGTTTGAGAAAAAAGGAAGAAACGGAAAACCTGTAACCATTGTTGAAGGCTGGGAAGGAACTGAAGAAGGACTTAAAAATATCTCAAAAAAAATAAAAACCACCTTGGGAATCGGTGGTTCAGAGAAGGATGGAACGATTATCATTCAGGGAGATAACCGTGATAAAATCATGAATATCCTTAAAGAAATGGGCTATAAAACCAAAAGAGTCGGCGGATAATCTAGAAATAAATCTGCGTTTGCGGCATAATGACTTTCAGTTTTTCAATGGTTGATTTTTCCATTGGATTGCCCGTTAATATGAGTGTTTTAAGATTTTTCAATTGTGAAAATTCCGTTGGAAGATCTTTTAATTGATTATTTGCCAAATTCATGCTTACAATATTTTTCAGCCCTTTTACTTTGGTTGAAATTTCTTTAATATTATTCTGGCTTGCATTTAAAAATTCCAGATTTTTTGATTTAAACAGTTTTTCAGGCAATTTTGCGATTGAATTTTGCTGTAATTCCAGATATTTTATTTGTTTAGGAAATTCTAAGTTTCCTAAATCGTTGATTTGATTTGCCGAAAGATTTAATGATCTTAAATTTTTAATTTCATCTAAATCTTTTGCAATAAAACTGATCTGATTTCCCTGTAAATTAATTTCCTCCAAAGTTGGAATCTTCAATAAAGCTTCGGGAAAAACATTCAGATTATTAGCATCTAAGTGAATAACTTTTAGCCTCTGAAGTTTCGCCAAGTTTGGATTAACGCTCGTCAAACTATTTAAATTAATTGAAAAACTTTCCAGTTTCTGAAGTTCGGCAATTTCATCAGGGATGAATTTAATGCTGTTTTCGTTCAGATTTAAAATCGTCAGTTCTTTTAAAGCAAAAATCGATTCATCCATTTTCTCAAACTTATTTTCCATTAAATTCAGAAAGAAAATCGAATTTAATTTTTGAATTTCTGTCGAAAGATTAAACATCTTTTTTCCTCTGAAACTCATACTGTAAATTGTTTGTCCGCTCTTTACCGCATCATCAAGATTCGTATACGTCGGATATTTTACAGGATCAATCTGAGCTTTTGCCTGAGAAAGAATTACTAATGAAATAGAAAAAAACAGCTTTTTCATACAAATAAAAAACTACCGGCAACACAAGTATCACCGGCAGCAATGTAAATATTAATAGTTATTTTTTCAGCAATTTTACGGTCTGCTGGAATCCTCCTTCTGCTTCGATATTTAAAACCAAAACTCTTGAAGCTTCCAATTGTTTTGTAAAATCTAAGTCTAAAGATTTATTAGTTCCTGAGTATTTCTGAGTGAAAACGATTTTACCATCGATGCTGTAAACTGTAACCAAGATATTTTTCAATCCTTTTGGAGAATTGATTTTTACTAATCCTGAAGTCGGGTTTGGAGCAACGGTTACTGTAGTATCATCAGCATGAGTATCAATCGTTCCTAACGTTCCAGCTGTTCCTAAATTATTTTTAAGAGCTACCACGATCGTTGCAGATTTTCCTCTGTAGTCGATAGTGTTTCCTGTTGCATCTACATCAGTTGTAATGGTAGAATCCGGATGCTGAATCGAGAAAAATCCGAATTTATGATCCGGTGTAAATGTAAGACCCGTCGGCTCTGAACCTGCAGGCATAGAAGCGAACAGTTTCACTTTTGGATTTGCCTGAGTATGATCCGGAGCAATTACCCAAATGTAGTTTTTACCACCATCCTGAAGAACCCAAAGGTTTCCTAGCTCATCGAAAGTAAGGTTATCATTTCCATCTCCCCAAGCCTCAGTTTTTGTTCCCTGAGCGGTGTCGAAAGAATAGTTTGTAGTAAGACCCCCAACGAAAGTTTCAACATTAGAAGCCGTCATTCCGTTGTCCTGAAGTCTGTATACTTTATTTAAACCTTTAGCCGTAAAGTAAATTTTACCGTCAATCGGGCTGATATCTACATCTTCAATCCCGTTGAAAGAAGTTCCTCCTACAGATTGAGCCAAAGTCGTTGTATTGTTTTGGTCAGCCTTAGTTTTATTCGGAACCTGAACCCAAGTTGCCGTTGTTGCAACCGGATCTCCACCACTAAGCCCCTGATCTAATTTTAAAACATAAAGATTCCCTGAAGAAAGGTTGTTCGGAGTATCCATTACATATTTGTACACCATGTGAGTTCCACCGTCTTCACCATAATAAGCAATAGTTCCTGCATTATTAATCACTACGTTTTCGTGATTCATAATACCCATCTGCCATAGTTTACCTTTAGACCCGTCAGCATTCTGAGAGATTACCTGAGCCGTTGCAGGATCTATTTCTACCAACCAACCATAATCTTTCATTCCGTCAGCATTTACATCACTTGAAGTAGTTTGCTCTTCAGCCGTAACTACAGTTCCCCAAGGTGTAATCCCTCCTGAACAGTTTCTGATCGTCTGAACCAAGCTCGGAGTTGAGAAGCTTACCGCTCTTGATTTTGTTAACTGCCAAAGTTTTGTTGTAGCGTTATAATTAACTTCCGCCATCGTAACACCTCCGGGGTTCGTTTCGTGGTTTACCGAAAGATATCCGTTGGTAGCACTTCCTGCTTTTGGAACATAAGCTGTAAAGTCGTTCTGACCTCCTACTAATCCTCCTCCTTCTGTATAATTATCACCTTCTTTAAGGATTAATTGATATTTATGTTCAGCAGGAATTATTAATTTACTGGTCTGAGCGGTAGGAACGATTGAAGTAAAGCAGCTAATGTGCATTGCATTACAAGAAACAGGATTTGTTGTAACTGTTGTTTTAAGATAGGCATCGATTCTTAAATCCGAACTTGATGCACCTCTGTTGTGTAATTCGATAGAAAGCCTGTTGTTTCCGTTTACGAATTTAGATTTTGGAATAGAAAAAACATTGTATACGCTTTCTGCAGCCCCATCGATTGTTGTGCTGGATAATGTATTGAAATCAATAGTTCCGGCAGGCATATTGTCTCTTACTATCTCTTCACCGTTTAGGTATACAACAATTCCGTCGTCTCTCATGATCCCTAACTCCATGGTAGAAGAAAGATCGTTTAAGTTTACTGTAAAATCTTTTGCGAAATAAGCAGTAATAAGACCTGTAGCCGTAGTTGTTGTTACCGGATCACCATATCCAAGAGGTCCATTTCCTTGTGACCAGGCAGAAACATCAAATGCTGTATCTTTCCATTGAGATGCCAATGCTGTATTGGTATCATTATACTTCCAAGAAGAATTCTTGTTGAAGATAAAAGTCTGAGCGTTCAATAAAGAACTTGAGACTAGTGCAAGAGCTGCAACTGTTAGTAGTTTTCTTTTCATTTTAAATTTCGATTTATTAGACAATGCAAAACTATCAGATTAGTGCGAAGCCCCTGTTAATTGGAGTTTAAATAAAAGTTGGGAAATATTAATTAATGAAGAACCAAACGTTAATTAAATTAATTTTATGTTAAATTAAAAAAATATTAAAAAGTGAGTGAGCGGATAAGAAAATGCAATTTTATATTTTTACATCGTTTAAACCACTCCTCACAATTAATTTATTTTTTAGTCTTACTTATATCTGTTAAAGTATTCAAAAAAGCAATAATCTGCTTAATTTCAGTTTGAGATAAATTCAGTTTATCCGGAGCCAGTGTCTGATTTTTCACTTTTAATCCTAGACCTTCTCCTCCGCCTTCATTGTAAAAATCCATCACTTCTTCTAATGTATTGAACGCTCCGTTGTGGAAATAAGGTTTCGTTAAAGCACTATTTCTTACCGTCACCGTTTTGAAAGAATTTTCGTAGATCCATGAATTTTCTTTTTTCACCGGGCTGTTGAGCCTTCCTTTATCTGAATCTAATTCCAAAGGTTTTTGGTTGATTGGTTTTGTCGTAATTCCTAAAACTTCAGATTCATTTTCGTTAAAGAAAGGTGGAACCAATCCTGAAAAGTTAGGAGCAAAATGGCACGTCGCACAATTGGCTTTCCCCATGAATAAATTAAACCCTTTCTTCGCTTCAGACGAAATTTCTTTTTCATTTCTCATGAATTTATCAAAATCACTTTCATAAGAATATAAAGAGGCAACGTACGAACTTAATGCTTTGGAAAAATTTTCTTTGTTGATATTTCCGTTTTTAAAAGCTGCTTTGAAGGCTTTTTTATACTCAGGTTTTGTTTTTATTTTTTTGATGATGCTTTCGTAGCTTGTATTAAACTCGTCTTTATTATAAATTACGTGTTCCGCTTGCTGCTCAAGATAAAAAGCCCTTAAGTCATAGAAAAATCTTTTCGCAAAAACTGCATTATATAATGATGGCGAATTTCTCAAAACTGTTTTCCCTTCTACATTGCTTGGAGATTTCATTTTTAAATCTGTAAATGCATTTTCAGGTAAATGGCACGTTGCACAGCTCATTTTTCCGTTGTCACTTACATTTTGGTCGTAGAAAATTTCTTTTCCTAAATTTCTCAGATCAACATTATCTTCCTCTTTTTTCAACAATGTGTAAAAATATGGATCTAAAAAATCGCTGCTGAAAAAGTTTTTATTATTAACATTCCAGCCTGAAAATTCTTTCAGATCATCACTTCTCCCGTCCCAACTTCCCAATTCTTCGTATAAAGGCTGAATAAATTTTTTGTAGAATTCTATTCTGTCAAATGTTTCAAAATCAGTATTTTTTGACAAATAATCGATTCCTTCCGTTAAAATTGTATTGGCTTTCTGAACATTGTAATTTTTAAAATAAGGATCATCATTTATGTACTTTTTCATTCCTAAAAAAGCGTGATTGGTTTCAGCAGAAACATTTAAAGATCCGGGAGTATCAAAACCTGTAACGCCTAAGCTGTATATTCTGATCAATTCAATTCTTAATGGCAACGTTTTGTTATTTCCCTTGCTCAAACCGTTTTTAACTGAACTTAAATAAAAGTTTGCATAACTGTTGTATAAAAAATCAGTGATTTTTTTTATTTCTTCTTTTTGTTCCGCCGCTTCATCAGAAAAAATAAGTTCATCCAATACCTGTAATCCTTCTGGAGGAAGTGTATAAGCAGTTGTACCTGCCGCTTCGATGTGAAATAAAGGCGCTGCATTAAGGTGAGTTTTCGTAAATTCAGGATAATGATAAGCAACGTAAAATTCAATTTCTTTGAATGAATTTCTTGTCTCTTTTAATGATTTTTGAAGGTCTTCAAGAGAAATTTTATCCTCGGAAAATTGGTAGACATCGGATTTTAACTGTTCTAGTTTTGTTTTAAAATCAGTTAATCCTTTATTAACAACAGAATTTTCGGTTTCAACACCTTTGTATGTCGGGTTGAATGACATTATTGCAAAACCTATCAAAAGAATCACAATAAGTAACGGATAAGATCTCATGAATTTTTTCGCAAAACTATTGATAGAAAGCTCATCTGACGTTACCACAACTTTAACTTTGAATTAAATTATGTTTACATTCTATTTAAAGTATTTTTTATTAATTTTAAACCCCGAAATCAAATTCATTACTAAAACAGTCATTTTCTATATTGACTTTCTTTTAAAAATAATGATGAAGGATATTTGGGGGAGGATTTTTAATGTTGATTGAAGACAATCACAATTTTCAATAATTAAACTAAAAATATATTTATGCTGAATAAACTTGCTGCTTCAGAGCTTGTGCTGAACGACGACGGAAGTGTTTACCACCTTAATCTTTTACCGGAAGACATTGCAGAAAAAATAATTCTTGTGGGCGATCCTGACCGTGTGGCGAAGGTTTCCAAGTATTTCGACACTGTAGAAATCAAGAAAAATAAAAGAGAATTTTATACGCATACAGGAACATTAAGAGGCGAAAGAATCACGGTAATGTCTACCGGAATCGGTACAGAAAACATCGACATTGTGATGAATGAGCTGGATGCTTTGGTGAATATCGATCTTCAAAATAAAGAATTTAAAACGGAACATTCTGCATTGCAGCTATTCAGAATGGGGACTTGCGGAAGTGTGAATCCCGATGTTCAGGTTGATAATATGTTGGTGACTCAGAATGTTGTAGGATTGGACGGATTGATGCACTTTTACCAGGATTATGAGTTTGAAAATGAGTTTTCAAAAAACTTTTTAGAGAAATTCCCTTATGCTAAAATTAAACCGATGCTGTATTTTGCAGATTGGTCTGAAGAATTGGGAGCATTGTATAAAGATGCAAAATATCACGGAAATACAGCGACTTTCCCTGGTTTCTACGCTCCACAAGGGAGACAGCTTCGATTGAAAGCGTTGGACGACCAATTCCTGGAAACTTTGAATGATCTTGGTGTGACAAATTTTGAAATGGAAACTTCTGCGATTTATGCTTTATCAAAATTATTGGGTCACAAAGCCATTACCGTAAATAATGTGATCGCTAACAGAAGACGCGGGGAATTTTCTACGGATCATCATGCTTCCGAGAAGAATTTAATTACTTGGGTTTTGGATAGAATTGTTAAATAGAAATTCATTCTAAAATATATACAAAACAAAAAGGATTTCAAAATTTGAAATCCTTTTTTAGAACCATACCATGAAATTAAACTTCTCAGTAGACTTTCATCTATTTGAAGTAATATATTGTTTTATGCAATTCTTTAAAATTCATTAATTGTTACAAAGAAATGCGATGAATACAAACTTTCTGCATTCCCTGCAATATTCGTAAGATTAATATCAATATTTGAAGTTGAAGTCATTCTCGGATTTGAAATCGAAAATGTAGAGTTTCCTGCAAAATCTCCTGCCGGAGTTACTACAATTGTTGCTTTTGTAGAATTCGGAATTAATCCCTGAGGAATTGCAATACTCATTGTTGTAGATTTTCCTGAACCCAAATTATACACAGAAACACTTGGCCAAACTTCAAAACTGATCTGGTTTTTATTTACGGTTCCTTTATCTCCTAATTTATATCGTCCGCTTACATCTAATTTTGCAGTGGTATTCGGCGTACTTGTTCCAATACCTACATTTGCATTATTGTCGCCCAAAACAATTGCATTATACTGAGAAGTTGCTGCATTATAACCGATTGCCGTTGAATTCTGACCTGTTGCCGCTGCACCCGACCCTATTGCCGTCGAATTCTGACCGTTGGTTAAAGAATTATATCCTATTGCTGTTTCGCTGTTCGAGTTTGTTTTTGCAGCATATCCTAAAGCCACAGACTGAAAACCTGCTGCCACTGAGTTATTTCCTAATGCTGAAGATTCGTTGGCTGTTGTTTTTGCATTATAACCAATTGCCGTAGACTGAAACCCGTCCGCAAGAGAATTGTTACCTATAGCAGTAGATTCGTTCTTGTTAGTTTTAGCATTATATCCGATTGCGTTTGATTTAAAGGCAGCCGCAGTAGATTTATTACCTAAAGCCAACCCGTCATTTGCCGATACTGAAGCTTCATTTCCTACAGAAACCCCTTGATAAGCAGAGCTGGAAATACCAATTGCAATACCGTTTTGTCCTGCATTAGCTGCAGAACCTAGACTCACAGAGTTGTCAACTCCCAATCTTCCTGCTTTAGATGAATTCACCTTGAACACTAAATCATCAGAAGTATTGGTACCCAAAGAAAGGTTGGTATCCGAGCCATGGAAATTTCCACTATTTGTTCCCGAATTATTCCAAGTATTGGCAATGCTTCCGCCCGAGCTATTTGTTCCGTTTCCACCTGTTGTAGAAAGCATATTCCATTTTTGATTGTTCCAATAGTACAATCCTGATTCTGTTAATGCGCCGAGTCCATTATTCCAAATAATAAGTCCGTTTGCCGGAGAAGCTATTGTTTCGCTGTCCGTTAAAGATTTCAAGGCAATCCTTGGAAATAGGACTCCTTTGTTTACTGAATTAATCTCCAACATTGCTGAAGTATCCGGGCTTGGAACACCTATCCCCACTTGAGCTTTTGAAAGATTAATAGAAATTGATAATAAGAATAGAATTCCGGCTGTTAGTTTAGTTTTTTTATACATCCCAATTTTTAGCAATAATTATTACTTGCCGATGCAAAGATATGAAATTTTCAATAAAATGATACTTTTTTTACAAATTACATAAAATAACACTAATGTGTGAATAAATGAATAATTAATCACCATTTAATGAGCGTTAACATAGAATTAATTCTATATTAAATATATGCTTAAAATACGTTAAAAGGCTATTTTTCAGATATAAATGAGATATTCTTAAAAACATTAAGTTTCAATTATCCTTAAATAAAATCACTTTAATTTGAATAAAAACCAATTTCTCACCAATTAATGAATGGCCTTTTGATTCCTCTCATACTAAAATTTCGTCGTAAAAAGCACAAATCTTATTTATTTACAGTAGGTTTGAAATAATAACTCAAATAAAAATAATTTGAAATATCAATTAATCCGAATTCTAGAGCCTTTACCCGCAATTAAAATGTTATGACTACATACTGTTTTTTGATCATTTTAAATATTATGAAAACTTTAACAATATGATTTTATTTTAGGAATACTTCTTGTTTATTTCAAAATATCAAATAACAAATATTTAAACATTATGAACAATTCAGAATACAACAAAGCGGAAAATGCAGTAAACAATACTGAAAATTCTTTGAAAAATGCAGCAGATAATACGAAATGGAAAGTTGAAGAATTAGCTGATAAAGCTAAAGAATATATCAATGAGAAAAGAAACAATGATGAAGAGGCGCAACAGGAAGACTGGTTTGACAGAGTGAAAAACAATGCATCTGATGCTTGGGACGATATTAAAGATAAAGCAAATGATGCTTGGGAAAAAACCAAAGATGCTGCAGAAGATGCAAAAGCAGAATGGAACAAGAAAACCAATTAAAATTTCAGTCATATAAATATTTTCAGAAAAACGGAGCCTTTTTATAGAAGGCTCCGTTTTTTTATTGTGTTATAAACTCAAATATTGCTACATTTGTATTATTAATAAACATTAAAAAATATGTCATACGGTTTACTTAAAGGCAAGAAGGGAATTATTTTTGGAGCCCTTAATGAACAATCTATAGCATGGAAAGTTGCAGAAAGATGTCATGAAGAAGGTGCTGAATTTATCTTATCTAATGCTCCTATTGCTTTGAGAATGGGGGAACTTAACGGTTTAGCAGAAAAAACAGGTTCTGAAGTGATTGGCGCGGATGCTACTTCACTTGAAGATCTTGAAAAACTTTTTGATGCTGCAGTTGCCAAATTTGGTAAAATCGACTTTATCCTTCACTCTATCGGAATGTCTATCAATGTAAGAAAAGGAAAACATTATACAGAGATGAACTACGACTGGTTGGAAAAAGGCTGGGATATTTCTGCTGTTTCTTTTCATAAGGTGATGCGCGTTGCTTATCAAAAAGACTGTATGAATGAGTGGGGAAGCATTTTAGCGCTTTCTTATATAGCGGCTCAAAGAACGTTCCCGGATTATAATGATATGTCTGATAACAAAGCATACCTTGAAAGTATTGCAAGAACTTTCGGAAACTATTGGGGAGAAAGAAAAGTGCGTGTAAATACGGTTTCTCAATCTCCTACCCCAACCACTGCAGGAAGCGGTGTGAAAGGTTTCGGAGGTTTCTTAGGATATGCTGAAGATATGTCTCCGCTGGGAAATGCCACAGCTCTTGAGTGTGCAGATTATTGTGTAACGCTATTCTCTGATCTTACGAAAAAAGTAACGATGCAGAATCTTTTCCATGATGGTGGATTCAGCAGTTCTGGAGTTACTCAAAAAGTGATCCGTAAATATGATGTTGAATAATTAAAATTTTCAATAGAGATAAATTAAATCCGAAACAGAAAATGTTTCGGATTTATTGCTTTAAATAATAAGATTTATGCAAATAAACTCGGCGGCATCTTCGATGCCGCCGAGTTGTAAAAAATAATGTTAATATGAAGTTTTATAAAATGACAGTTTGAATAGAATGAGCAGGAGCCGATAATTTTGCAGACATTCCTTCTATCCACAGATTGGTATCAATATCCGTGTCGGTGTCGTTCATGATAACGGTTACTAATTGTCCGTTTTCATTCATAAAAGTTGTAGATGTTAAGGCAAATCTGTTAGATGAACTTCCGATTCGCTGAGCATTTGGTTTAATGAATTTTGAAACGTGACCCACATAATAATATTCATAGGTATAATGAACTTCGCCGGTTTTTGTATCAGCAATAATCGGTGCAAAACAGAAGTTTCCGACGTGGTTTGGCCCGCCTGTTTCATCCAGAAGAACATTCCAGTCCGTCCATAAAGCCGTTCCTTTGTTGAAATCGTTGATCATATTTTTTCCGTACAGTTCGCCTAAACTTACGTCATAGATTTTAGACATATCAAACTGTTCTTTGCAACCTTCCGTAAAAGCCAGAAACTTATCAGGAAAAGCTCTTTGGGTTTCAATTAAATTATCAAAAAGCTGCGTTTTGTTATTCCATGTTTCGTACCAGTGATAGCCAATTCCGTGAGCATATTTTGAAGTTTCGGGATCGCTTAAAGTTGTGGTTGCTCTTTGGTAAATCAAGTCGCGGTTATGATCCCAGATCATCACTTTTTTGTCTTTAAAACCATTTTTCCAAAGGGTTGGTCCTAAATTATTTTTCAGGAAATCACCTTCCTCTTCTGCCGAATAGATACAGGATTCCCAGGTTTGCGTCGCCATAGGCTCGTTCTGCACGGTCAATCCCCAGACATTAATTCCTCTTTTTTGATATTCTTTAATGAACTTTACATAATAATCTGCCCAGGTTTGATAAAAAGCATTTTCCAACCTGCCGCCTTTCAGCATACTTTTATTTGATTTCATCCAAGCAGGTGGGCTCCACGGTGAGAAATAAAAGGTAAAATCTTTTCCGATTGATTTCTGAGCTTCTTTAATCATCGGAATTTTATACTTCTCATCATGAGAAACATTGAACGATTTCAGCGAATTATCATTTTCCTGAACATAGGTATAAGAATCGCTAGAGAAATCACACGAGTTCATATTGGTACGAACAACCGTATATCCCAAACCGTTTTTCCCATAATAAGCCTCAAGAATTTCTTTTTGCTTGGCTTTCGGCATTTTATAAAAAGTTTCTGCAGATGCATCTGTAATTGCCCCTCCGATTCCGATTAATTTCTGATATTTAAAATCCGGATCTACGAAAATGCATGCATCCGTTTCTTTTGGCTGACCAAATTTTTCAAATTTAACCGTTCCTTTATCAACCATTTTTTCGTTGGTCTTAGCATTGGTAAGAAAAACTTTGGCGGTTTTTCCTGTATTTTTTTTCCAGTAATTTTGTGCATTTGCATTAAAAGCCATTCCGATCACAAAACAACTTACCACTAATTTCTTCATAATTTCTTTCTGTTTTAGAGGAGAAAATCTCCCGCTTCATTATTTGTCATTCAGTGTAGAAAGTTTTTAAACTTTAAACTTTTCATTATTGAATTGAATAACATTAATTGGACTTTAAGTCTTTTACCGCCAAAAGCGGGGTTCATCCCGCTCTTAGTAAGAAAACTAATATTTATTTTGACCAATAAATTCTTTTTGTCTGAACATGCTGAGAATCGGTTCCGATCATAATATCAAACTCTCCGGCTTCCCAGTCATACTTTAATTCATCATCATAAAATTTCAAATTCTCCGGAGTAAGTGTAAAATTAACCGTTTTGCTTTCTCCTTTTTTGATGAATATTTTTTGGAAACTTTTTAATTCTTTCACAGGTCTTACGACCTTTCCAACCAAATCTCGAATGTATAACTGCACCACTTCTTCCCCATCATAATTTCCGGTATTGGAAACATTTACACTGATATTCAAAGTCTGATTTCCTTTAAGATTTGTCGAGCTTAAATTCATATCAGAATATTTAAATTGGGTGTAACTTAAACCATAACCAAAAGGAAATTTCGGATCATTATCCAAATCAATATAAGCCGAAACGTAATTTCTGTCTGTATTATTTTTCGCCGGTCTTCCTGTGTTGTAATGATTGTAATAAACAGGAATTTGCCCCTCCGTTCTTGGGAAAGTCATTGGTAATTTCCCACCCGGATTTACGGTTCCGAAAAGAACATCCGCAATAGAATTTCCAGCTTCCGTCCCCAGCCACCAGGTGTAAAGAATCGTCGGAATGTTATCTGCAGCCCAGTCAAAAACCAAAGGTCTGCCGGCGTTAATCATCAAAACAATCGGTTTACCCGTTTTTGCAATTTCTTTCAGTAAATCTTCCTGAACACCTGAAAAGTGGAGATTGCTTCTGCTTTTCGCCTCGCCGCTCATGGCATGACCCTCCCCTAAAGTCATAATGACAACATCTGCTTTTTTAGCAGTTTCTACGGCTTCCGTAAACATCGATTTATCCTGATCATCAACGTTGGCGCCTTTTGAATATAATAACGTTGAATTTTTATCCAGTTGATTTTTAATTCCGTCAAACTGAGTGATAATTCTCTGACTGTCATCTTTAAAAGGTACTGACCAAAACCCATGATTGGCAACCGTTTCTTTTCCGAAAGGTCCGATTAATGCAATCGTTTTCGTAGTTTTTGAAAGCGGAAGAATATTTTTTTGATTTTTGATTAAAACAATACTTTTCGAACCAAATTCTCTTCCGAATTTTCTGTTTTCCTGATTGTTTAATTGTGCTTTCTGTCTTTTTTCGCTGCTGAAACGGTAGGGATCATCAAATAATCCCATCTCAAATTTTTTAAGCAAGATTCTTTTTGCAGCATCGTCAATAAACTTAGGATCAACTTTTCCTTCTTTAACTAAATTGGGAAGTTCTGCCATATAAGCACGGCTTTCCATATCCATATCGCTTCCTGCATTGATTGCTTTTTCCGCAGCTTCTTTATTGTCTTTCGCATAACCGTGAGGAACCATTTCGCCGATACTTCCCCAGTCGGAAACCACAAAACCCTGATAATTCCATTTTCCTTTTAATAAATCTCTAAGAATATATTTGTTTGCCGTTGCCGGAATTCCGTTGATATCATTAAAAGAATTCATAAAAGTGGCAACACCTGCTTCTGCAGCCGCTTTGAAAGGCGGTAAATAGGTTTCATTTAATTGTCTTAAACTCATATCAACCGAATTATAATCTCTGCCGCCAACTGCCGCGCCGTATGCTGCAAAATGTTTTGCACAAGCCATGATGGCATCAAGATTACCAAGACCTTTCCCCTGAAAACCTTTGATTCTTGCCAAACCAATCTGCGTTCCCAAATACGTATCTTCACCGGAACCTTCCATTACTCTACCCCATCTTGGATCTCTCGCAATATCAACCATCGGCGCAAACGTCCAGTGAATACCGTAAGCAGATGCTTCTGTTGCTGCAATTCTTTCAGATTTTTCAATTAATCCTAAATCCCAACTCGCTGCCTGACCTAAATTTACCGGAAATGTTGTTCTGTACCCGTGAATTACATCCTGCCCGAACAGCAAAGGTATTTTCAATCTTGATTGTAAGGCTAATTCCTGAAACTTTTTGGTTTCTTCTGCACCGGCAACATTCAGCATAGAGCCGACTTTCCCTTGTTTTATTTCATTTAACACATTCGCAGAATTGGAATTCTGAGGACCTGTCGCATATTCGAAACCACTGTATTGCACCAACTGCCCTACTTTTTCTTCCAAAGTCATTTTCGACAACAGCTCAGAAACTTTCTGATCAATCGTCTTTTGTCCGAATGCATTCATGCCAAATGCAGTAACTGCCAATAAGAAATAAGCTCTTTTCATGTTTTTATTTTAAAAAATATACGTCGCAACAGAGCTTCTGGTGATCGTCACAGGAGCCGTCTTCTGGTTATATTTAATGTTGAAATTTTCATTTGTTCTGCTGTTGTTCTGAACAATCAAAACTGTTTTTCCGGCAGGCGTTTTAAACGCTGCTGTTGAAAGATTTTCTGTTTGAGAGGAAGCGATTCTCTGAGAATTTGCAGGAACAAACTTCGAAGCGTGTGCAATAATATAATAGGAAACATTTCTGGTGAAATGTTCACTGTCGGAAACCGTAATTGCTCCCTTACATTCTGTACAACCTCCTTCTGTGTGAGGTTTATATTGCGGATCATTCGCCACATTCCATTCCAAAGCAATTTTGCTCCAATTTCTCATAGATCCTATGATTACATTTTTTGTATGCCAGTTCAGATCTTCGTTAAAAGTTCCTTTCGCACCCGTCCATTGTTCCGTAAAATACAAATTTTTATCCGGAAAAGCATCATGGACAGTAGATAAAGCCGAAATATCACCTTCATATAAATGAAATGCTGAACCGTCGATATATTGATTGGCAACAGGATCTTTCAGAATATCAGTAGCGTACTCCGGTTTGTTGCAGTTGTGGTCATAAACAACGATTTTAGTTTTAATATTATTTTTATCGAAAATTGGTCCTAAACTTTGTTTGATAAAATCTCTCTGCTGACCTGAAGGCATTAAAAGACTCGGATTGTTCCCGGGATGCAGCGGCTCATTTTGAGGAGTAATGGCATCAATTGTAATTCCTTCTCTTTGCATTCCCTGAATATATTTTACGAAATAGGATGCGTACGTATTGTAAAATTCGGGTTTCAAACTTCCACCTTTAGATTTTCCGTTATCTTTCATCCAGACCGGTGGCGACCAAGGGGCTGCAATGATTTTTATCTTTGGATTGATTGCTAAAATTTCTTTCAACATTGAAATCACATCTTTATCTTTTGCTAAGCTGAATTTTGATAATGTCGGATCTGTTTCTCCTTCCGGTAAATCGTCATAAGAAAAAACTTCGCCGTCTAAATCGGATGCGCCAATACTTAATCTTAAATAACTGATAGAAATAGAATTTTCATCATTTCCGAAAAGTTCGTTCAGTAAAGCTTTTCTCTTTGAAGTTGAAAGACGGTTGATTACTTCAACACTTCCTCCTGTTAATGTATATCCGAAACCATCAATATATTGAAACTTCTGAGTGTCATCAACTTCAATATTCTGAAAGTTATTAGATTGATTTACAAAAACTAATGATTTCTGCTGCTGTAATTTTACACTTTCATCACCTTTTGTCAGCCAAAACTGAACTTTATTTTCTGTATTAGATACGGATTTGCATGATGATAAAGGCAAAAGTACCACACCGCCAAATAGCAGTGCAGTACTTTTAAAAAAGAAACTATATAAACTGTGAAGTTTCATGTTAATAATTAGGATTTTGCTTAATTGCTGTACTAATAAGCTCATTATAAGGTATCGGTAAAATTTCATTTTTCCCAGCTATAAACCCTCTCGATCCTAATTTGGCAGGAGCATCGCCCCATCTTACTAAATCAAAAAATCTTTGTCCCTCACCAATAAATTCTCTTCTTCTTTCATCTTTGATTGCCTGCATAGAAACTTGTACCGATGCTAAACCAACTCTTGCTCTCACCGCATCTAATAATGCCTGAGCTCTGGCACCCGTTCCATTCAATGCCTCTGCCTCCATTAAATAGGTATCTGCTAATCTGATCGCAATATAATTTTGACGAAAATTTAATTCCACCGGTCCAGGTAGATTAGTTTTATCCGCAGTTTTCGGCATATATTTGTTCAAAAAATATCCTGAATCTCTGTAAGCCGGAGAATAAGTAATTTTATTTTCTTGTACTAGTTTTTTAGCATTTAAAATACTTGCTCCCAAGCGAGGATCTCCTTGCATGAAATTAAATAAATCATCAGTAACCGGATTAAATGCCCAACCTGAGACAAGATCCGGTGCATCGTTATTTGGAGTAGATGCTTTTAGAGTATATGATCTCATTCCAACCATAATACAAATTGAGTTTCCTTCGTCATTTCCCTGACCCCAAAAACCCCAATCTGAACTTCCCGCATTGGTATGCATCACTTCAAGAATAGATTCTGTTGTAAATTTATTATCAACCTTCCAAAGGTCATTAAAATTTGCTAAAAGCTTGTATCCATATTGGCTAGTTTGTCCTGGAGTTCCGTTTACATCTGCAAACTGTACTGCAGCTTCAGTTTTTTTATTATCATATAGATAAATTTTGCCTAATATAGCCTTGGCATTACCTTGAGTAATTCTTCCTCTGTCTACTCCTGAAACTGTCATTGGAAGGTTAGGAATTGCGGCTAAAAGATCCCCTTCAATTTGGGTATATACAGAATTTGGATTTGCTTGCGGAATATTATAAAAGTCTTCACTTGCCTTAATAGGTTCAAGAATGAGCGGAATATTTTTGAACATTCTTAGTAGTTCGAAATAATATAATGCTCTCAAAGTTTTCGCTTCTGCAATAAATCTAATTTTCTGAGCTTCCCCCATATTTGCATTGGGTACTCTATTTATCACTAAGTTTGCTCTAGCAATACCTTGATAAAAATCTTTCCAATAACTTAAAGGGATCGTTTGTTGGTTGATTGTAAAGCTTGAGAATCCCTGAATTCCCGCACCATCTGTAGAACTACCACCACCAGCATAAAAATCATCTGAAGCAGCATTGTAAAACGTAACTGTATTTTCAAAACCTCCAGCATACTTTCTCATAATATCATAAACACCTACCAATGCACTAAATGACTGCTCTTCGTTTGCAAAATAATTTGACGTATCAAATGCACCAAGATTTTTTACCTCTTCAATGTAAGTGTCATTACAAGAAGAGATAGATGTTAAACCTAATCCTGATAAAAGCAATAGTGCCAGACTTTTATATATTTTGTTTTTCATTTTAGTTAAATTTTAGAATTGAATATTTGCTCCAAATAAGAATGATCTAGCTTGAGGATAATAAGCCCTGTCTATCCCAAAGTCATCTCCTGCTGCAATTTCAGGATCATATCCAGTATATTTTGTGAATGTTATTAAATTTTCTGCGGTAATATAAAATCTTATTTTGCTTGCTCCGAGACTTGATACCAATTCTTTTGGTAAGCTATAGCCTATTTGTATAAGTTTTAATCTTAAATAATCACCACTTTGTAAATAATAATTTGACATTCTAGAATAATTCTTGTTAGGATCATCCCTCGTAAGTCTAGGTGTGTCATTTGAAGTTCCTTCACCCGTCCAACGATCCAGAATTGCAGTTTGATAGTTTGCATCAAGCATGTCTAATCTTCTCAAACCTTGGAAAATTTTGTTACCGGCCTGACCTTGAGTGAAAATCATTAAATCTACATTTTTATAATTTAGATTTAATGTAAGTCCATACGTATATTTTGGTAATGAATTTCCTAAGTAAGTTCTGTCTTCATCATCAATTTTACCATCACCATTAATATCTTTCCATTTGAAATCTCCTGGCTTTGCTCCAGGAAGAATAAGTCCTCCATTTGAATTCTTATAATTATCGATTTCTGTTTGATTTTGAAAAATCCCGTCATACTCAAATCCGAAAAATGAGCCGTAAGGTAGTCCTATTTGAGCTCTTGATACAGCCCCCATTGATTGAAACCCTGGACCGTCAATAAATTGTCTTCCGTTTTCAAGTCTGATAACTTCATTTTTAAGATATGCAAAATTCCCATTTATTGAAACTCCGAAATCAGACCATTTTTTATTGTATCCTAAACTTACTTCAAGACCAGTATTATTCATATCCCCAACATTTGCCCAAGGATTTGCACTTACACCCACATAACCCGGAATACTAATTCTTCTTAAAATATCTGTACTCTTCTTCTTATACCAATCTACAGTTAAGTTAAAATTTTTCAGAAACTTTATGTCTGCAGCAATATTAAGTTGCGAAGTTTGCTCCCAGTGAAGATCGGGATTTTCTAATGTTGCAGGTGCATAACCTGTAATAATAGAATTGTTACCATTTGTATAATTACTTCCGGAAACCATGAAACTTGCAAACATAAAATTTTCGAATTCATCATTTCCTAATACTCCGTAACCTCCTCTTAATTTTAAATTATTAATAACTTTATTTTCCGGCCAAAAATCTTCATTAGAAATGTTCCATCCCAAAGACATTGACGGAAAATTCCCCCAATGCTTATTAGCTCCAAATCTTGAAGAACCATCTCTACGAATCGTTCCTGTAAATAAATATTTATTATCATAATCATAAATAACCCTTCCAAAATATGAAGCTTTATGCGTTTGAATACCGTCATATGCATCAACAATTTTATTTTCCCTTGGTAAACCAAAATTAAATGATGCATCTTGCCAGTTATCAACTGGCAGGTTAGTGTGAGTTACTGTTTCACCGTATCCAATATTATATTCATAAACACCTTGCCCAATTAACACATTTAAATTATGAGCTCCCCATTTATTCTGATAGTTTACTGTATTTTCCCAACTCCATTCTAGTTTTTTATTAGTATTTCTAGAGAGACTATTGAATCCTAAATTACTATATGTAGGACTTAAATAAAATTTGGGAGTAAACCCTTCATTACCCCAGTAAGATAATTTACCGTTAATACTAGATTTGAAATTAAAATGTTTAAAAAACTTCATATCCGCAAAAGCATTCGCCACAAAATCATCAGACCAACTATATCTTCCTTGTTGAGTATATCTGAAAGCAAGAGGATTTGACATTTCTTGATTTACATATGGTGAAATACCGTAAGGGTTTCCATTAGGATCTCTCACGATATACTGATTGGTGTAAAGGTTCGGATCTACCATAGACCAATCCGTAACAACTGCGGGTGTTGTAGGATCCAAATTAATAGCAGAACTAAGTGGTCCCCCAAACTCTCCATTTGCATTTATACCTTTTGTTTTATTATTAGTATATGAAAAAGTTTGTCCCACTGTTAACCAATCCAAAACCTTATGATTAGAATTGATCCTCGCATTGATTCTTCTGTAATTTGATATATCCTTTAAAACAATTCCCTCTTGACCGTAGTATCCAAATGAGGTATAAAACGTTGATTTATCGCTGCCTCCACTAATACTAAATTCATGAGAAGTCCGTTCAGCAGTATTGAAAATAACATCCTGCCAATCTGTGCCCGCTCCCAACTGTCCGGGATTTGAAAATCTTGCTGGTTTACCATCATTTACAAGGCCCTCATTAATAATAGTTGCATACTGTGTAGCATTAAGAAGGTCTAATTTTTTTGCTGCATCACCAAAACCATAAAAACCATTGTAAGATAAATTCAATTTACCTTTTGATCCTTTTTTTGTTGTCACAAGAATTACTCCTTTTGCTGCAGAGACACCATAAATTGCTGCAGATGCGCCATCTTTAAGGATTTCCATGCTTTCAATATCAGATTGATTAAGCCAAGAAATATTATCTACCACAATTCCATCAACCACCCAAAGAGGATTATTGCTTCCTGCCCCGAAACTGGTCACACCACGTACCCTTACTGTTGCGTTAGAGCCTGGTTGCCCAGAATTGGAAATTACAGTAACTCCCGCTGCTCTACCTTGGAGCACTTGTTCAGGCTTGCCTGCAGGAATGTCTTCCAAATCTGAAGCTTTTAAACTTGATATTGCTCCTGTTACATTACTCTTTTTCTGAGTACCATAGCCGATCATTACAACTTCCTCTATTTTTTGTTCTTTAGGAAGCGTATCGTTCTTTGTGTTTTGGGCAGTGAAATTGGCAGTAAAATAAAGCACTGCAACCATTCCCAAACTTCTAGATATTCTTACATTCATATACAGTTAGTTTTTTAATTCTCAAATTGAGACAATAAAAATATATTTTTTTTTAAATAATTAACATTTTATTAATAAATATTTTAATATTTCGTTTATTTTTGGGGGTTTAAAGCCATAAATTTGCTCGTAAAAAATGTATTTTTCGACGAAAAAGGAATAAAATGAATCCCCAAAATGATAAGTAAACCTTCTAAAATATCACTTCCGTTAAAGTTAACTTTCCTGATTTTCTCAATGGTATTGAACTGCATGGGCATTGTAATTCTGCAACTTTCTGAAGCAAAAATCACCTATGATGAACTTGGATTTTTAGAATCTTTCAAGGATATCCCGATAGCATTTATTTCACTTTTTGCCGTTAATTTTATCAGCCGTTTCGGAACTAAAAAATCATTGATTCTGGCTTTAACAATTGTTGGGATTTGTTCACTTATTTTACCATTTGTTGAAGTATTCTGGTTCTACAAACTCTGGTTTGCGATAATCGGGACTTGTTTCGCAATTGGAAAAATATGTGTTTTCGGAATCATCAGAAACAACATTTCAGACGAAAAATCTTTAGCAAAAACCATGAATAATGTAGAAGCTTCATTCATGATCGGAATATTTGTAGTAAACACAGGTTTTGGATGGTTAATTTCAAGCAAATATTCTCAATTCTGGAAATTCGGGTTTATTTCAATATCCATTATTTGTGCTTTAACAATTTTTCTTTTTTCTAAACTTCCGATTTCTGAAGCTGTAAAAGACAAAAAAGAAAATATCTTCAAAGAAGTATTAAAAATAATTAACCCGTTGATTATTATATTTTTAGCAGTTATTTTTTCTATTGTATTTGTAGAGCAAAGTTTCAATTCCTGGCTGCCATCATTTTATAAAAATCATTTAAAAGTTAATTCTTTTTTTGCGCTTCAGGCAACATCCTTTCTTGCTGTATTTTCATATGTTGGAAGAACAATTACAGCGAATATCATCCATCGATTTTCTTTGTCAAAATACTATATTCTATGTCTGTCTTTAATTGTTTTCGTCCTTGTAACAATCATCGGAATACAATTTATAGATACAGAGGATTCACAAGCTTTATTATTTCTATTTCCTATAATTGGTTTGGTTTTATCACCACTCTATCCTGTCATCAATTCAAAAATGATCGCTCAGATCGACAAAGAAAAAGCCAATCTTTTTACTTCATTAATTGTGATTTTCTCATCTCTCGGCAGTTCTGTAAGCTCAATAATCATGTCCATTTTGTTTCAACACAAACTTTTAGACTTTTATCCGGTATATATTTTAATCTCTGTTGCTGCATTGTTCATAATAAGTTTATTTTATTTTAAATTTGCCGAAAAAACATTTAGAAAATAATTTTACTTTTACCACATGAAAACTGACCATAATAAAAATATAGAAACCCTAAAAGAACTCATTGAAAGTAAAGACTTTATCCCCAATGTTTCGGTAGACTGTACGATTTTCGGTTTTCATGATGACATTCTTAAAGTACTTTTACTTAAATATCATGATCTTAATTTGTGGTCTTTACCCGGCGGTTTCGTTTTTATTGATGAAGATTTGAGAGAGGCAGCAGACCGTGTTTTATACGAAAGAACTCATCTGAAAGGGCTTTTTTTAGAACAGTTTCATACTTTTGGGAGACTGGATCGTACCGTAAATAATGTTCATAAAACTTTGATTAATAATAAAGGATTGGATGTTCCTGTTGATCACTGGATTTTACAGCGTTTCTTAACAGTCGGATATTGCAGTTTAATTGATTTTTCCTTAGCAAATACTTTTCCCGATGCATTCAACGAAACTTGTGCCTGGTTTGAAGTCAGTAAATTACCAAGTATGGCATTTGATCACGACAGAATTATTAATGAAGGTTTGGAGTATTTACGAAAAAACATTGATACTCAGATTGCTGCAAGTAATTTATTGCCAGAAAAGTTTACGATGAAAGATCTTCAGTCCTTATATGAAACGATTTTAGGTGAAAAATTCAGGAGAAATAATTTCCAGCGTAAAATACTGAGCATGAATTCATTAGAAAGAATGGAAAAATTATACGATGGTTCAGCCAACAAAGCTCCTTATCTCTACAAATTTAAAAGTGATTTAGAAAATTCAACAAATCAACACTCAGTTTTTAACGAAGATGAAATTTAGTTTTTAGATTTATTCAATTCAAATAATTAAATAACTTATTGAAATTCAATAAATAAAACATATTGTAAAAAAATTTTTCTGTCCTACTTAAAAGTACTATTTTTAGAAAAATTAAAAAACAATGTCATATTATCCTCTTACGAGCATTCCTGACTATTACGGGATCGATGCTTTGCTTACCGAAGAACACAAACTTATTCGCCAGTCTGTAAGAGATTGGGTAGAAAGTTTTGTAATGCCGCAGATTGACCATGCTGCTCAAAGTCATACAGATTTGCCTGGTTTAATGAGAGAATTAGGTAAAATCGGAGCATTAGGACCTTACATTCCTATAGAATATGGCGGTTCCGGTCTCGATCAGATTTCTTACGGTCTGATTATGCAGGAATTGGAAAGAGGTGATTCAGCAGTTCGTTCTGCAGCATCTGTACAGAGTTCTTTGGTGATGTTTCCTATCAACGAGTTCGGTTCTGAAGAGCAAAAGAAAAAATATTTACCAAAATTAGCTTCCGGTGAATTTATCGGTTCATTTGGTTTAACAGAGCCTAATCACGGTTCTGATCCGGGTTCCATGGAAACTTATTTTAAAGATATGGGCGATCATTATCTTTTGAATGGTGCTAAAATGTGGATCACCAATTCTCCTCTTTGCGATATTGCTGTTGTTTGGGCAAAAAACGAAGAAGGAAAAGTTCAGGGATTGATTGTTGAAAGAGGAATGGAAGGTTTTACAACTCCGGAAACTCACAATAAATGGAGTCTAAGAGCTTCAAAAACAGGCGAATTAGTATTTAACGATGTCAAAGTTCCGAAAGAAAATTTACTACCGGGAGTTACTGGATTGAAAGGACCTCTATCTTGTCTAAATTCTGCGAGATATGGAATTTCTTGGGGCGTAATTGGTGCGGCAATTGACTGTTATTGTACTGCTGTTCAATATTCTAAGGAAAGAAAACAATTCGGAAAACCAATCGGATCTTATCAGTTACAACAGAAAAAATTAGCAGAATTTTTAACGGAAATAACTAAAGCTCAATTACTTTGTTTACAGTTAGGAACGCTGAAAAATAATCACAAAGCAACGCCTGCACAAATTTCAATGGCCAAGAGAAACAATGTGAATATGGCTATTGAAATTGCAAGAGAATCCCGCCAGATCCTTGGAGGAATGGGAATTATGGGCGAATTCCCAATGATGCGTCATGCTGCGAACTTAGAATCTGTAATTACTTACGAAGGAACGCATGATGTTCATTTATTAATTACTGGTCTTGACATTACCGGAATTAATGCATTCTAAAATTTAAAAACTTATAATAAAGAAGAGCCTGATGAATTTGTCAGGCTCTTTTATTTTATTTAAAATCAGTTATTTAACTCAATTTGAAAACGTTTTAATATTTTCAATAAAATTCATATCAGGATTAAGAATTTCTTCAATCAGATTTTTTATTGATTTCATAGCATCATCAATTTCTCCTTTCTCAAACTGTAAAGAAACTACTCCTTTTTTAGCTTCAGCAAAACTCCAGATTCCGGTTTCTATGGGAAGTCCCCAAAATTCAGGAAGATTCTGTACTACATAATGATAAATACAGAGCTGCAATGCCTGTTTACGATCACCATTATGGAAATATTGATCGATATTATACTGATCTATTTTCACAACCAAATTTTTAATTTTGGCTGTTTTATAATCAATAATTCTCAACGTTCCATTGAGCCTGTCGATCCTGTCAATAAATCCGAAGAATGAAATTTTATCTTTTTCATCAAGATAAAAATCAACATTTTCAAATCGCTTTTCGATGTCAAGAATCTCTAATGTATTGCCACTTTTTATTAATTCAAGATCGCAGCGTAGAATACTTTCGATAACTTTTTTAGCAATAGCTCTATGAATAAAGTTCATCCCTTTTTCATAAAATTCGGGCTGGTGTTTTAACTTATCAATAGCTATTGCTATGAACTGATCTATTGCTTTAATTGAATTTAATAAATCATTTTCTTTTAATACTTTACCTTTTAATACTTCATATACTTCTTGAAGTGTATAATGAACTAAATTTCCATAATTTTTTACTGATAATTCTTCTTCAATTTCATCGCTTTCCGAGGTTTTTAAAATCTTTGAAAGATAAAAATCGATGGGATTATACAGATAACTTGTGAGGTGAGAAGCCGAAACTTTTTCTTTCCATTTTTCAAGTCTTTGGAGGACGATTTGTGTTTTCGAAATTTCTATTGGTTCTGTAAGAATGGGCTCAGAGGAATTTTCAACAATAATATGCTCGATTTTATGAGAACTTTCTATTTCAATTTGCGTAATAAATCTACTTTTTTCACCTGTATTTACTCCTGAACTCAATGCGTTGAAAAGTAAGTGAACATTTTTAGCATCTTGAATCAGGCGGTAAAAATGATAGGCATAAATACTGTCATTTTCCAGAAAGGTATGCAGGTTAAAAACTCTTCTAATATCAAAAGGAATATAGGTATTTTGTGAATTTCCAAGAGGTAATTTTCCTTCATTGACAGATAGCAAAATAACATTCTCAAAATTCAATAAACGGGTTTCCAGCAATCCCATGATTTGTAAACCACGCAAAGGTTCACCCTGAAAATCAATACTTTCTGAATTAATATGCTGATTGATCAAAATTTCCAGCGTATCCATTTTAATCTCAAAGGTATACGGAGAAATCTGATTCTTAATAATTTTGAATGTATTCTCGAAATGCGAAACGTTTTCGTATTGAATATCATCTATTTCAAGCCATTTTATCCGCTGGCAAAAATCAATTAATAAATCCAGATAAACAGTTGTAGAATCAGCTTTTCCTAGCAGATTATAATATGAAAGTTCACCAAGTAATTCAAAAAATAATTTTCTAGAAATGTAAACAATATTCCGTTCTTCTATTTGAGTTTTAAATTGATTGATAATTAATTCATCCTCAACAGATTTTGGCAGTTCTTCGAGGATAGGAAAAATATCACGGTAATAATAAGAAGATTTATTCTTTTCTAATTGTTTCTGCAGATAAAAAAGCTGTTTTACAGCATTAGAAAAAGAAAGATTCTTTAGAGGAAAACCCATTGTAATGTTCAGATTCTGAACTTCATGCATAATATCTAAGCTTGCTGGAAGAAGATTTTCATCCAACAAAACCAATGCTGTATTTGAAAAGGTTTTATTTTCTATATTTTTGAAAATTTCCGGTAAAATTTTCGTTTGTGTTACATTTCCGGAAACTTCATATACTTTAATGTCTTTGGGTTGATTAAAATCGTCTTCAATCCACTGAAAAGCACGGTTGTCATCAAATTCTTTCCATGTTTTATGATTTCTCAGAAACTTTCCTGCTTCCTGCCTTTCATCATCAAAATAATAATGATCTGCCTGGAAAAAACACTGTCCTTTATTCCATTGCAAAAGACTTCTTACTAACTTTTCTTCAACGGGAGTAAAGGCATTGAAGCCACAGAAAACAAACTGCTCGTTTGTATTTTTAGCAAAATTAACAATTTCAGACTTTGCTCTCTCATGAATCATTCCGGAAGTTGCCCAGTTTTTATTCTGCAATTTTTCTTTTAAAACAGGAAGAAAAACATTCATATTTTTCCAGAAATTAAGGAATTTCTTTCTCGGAACATCATCATCTTCACCCAAATCCTGCGCCCATTCCTTTATCCTTTCTTCATCAAACATATATTGCAAAACTGCCTGATCGCTGTCTGAAAATTTTAAAATATCGTCCCAATCTTTCTGTAAAGTCGGAAACCACTTTAAAAAATCAGCAAAATCATCATTCGGAATAAGATTGAGACTTTTATAAACATCAAATGCAAAAAGCCATAAAGAAATCCCCTGAATCGGTTGTTTATCAGAAATTCTGTCAATTAATTCCTCAATAGTAAAAAAATTCGGAAGAAATCCTGAATAATTATTTTCTTCCAAAATCTCACGAATGAACACGATCGGACGCTTACCTGGCAGCACAATATTGAAATCCGAAAGATCCGGATTCTGAGCTAAAAGTTCATGAATGATTTTATTGAGAAATTTCAAGAGGCTTTAAAGTTTTTTAAATGATCCAACTCCTCAGCAATAATACGATTATATTCTGATTGTTTTTCTTCAATCATTCCGTTTTTAGTTTCTCCGTCGTAGGTATTCTGAAACTCTCGGTATTCATTTAGAATTCGGTTATAAATAGCCTCAAAATAGCCATCAAAATCTGCAGATGTTTTTATTTTTTCACTTACTTCCTTGCGCAGTTTTCTTGCAAAAACTTCTGCTATATCAAAATGTTTCTGCTCGTGTAACAAAACGTAATTATTTATCCTTTTTACATCTTTCCACGATTGATCTTCGTTGAAAATAGTCTGGATTTTTATTTTTATCGGAGCTTTCGGATTGGATGATTTAACATAAGAATACGTCCATCCGCAATTGGTATAAGCCACCACATTTTCTCCTTTCTGATTGTTTATTTTACTTTTAAAATTACTCCAATTCAGTTTTCTGTCCTCTTCCCAATATATTTTCTGACTCCATATCATATTATAAATCAGAAAACAAGCTGCAAAAATCCATTTCATTATATTATTTTACGACAATTGTTTTGGTGATCCAATTTGTTCCACCATTCCAAAATTTTAAAGTGTAAGTTCCTGTCTGCTGAGGACTGAAATTAATCTGGTTAGTTCCGGTATACACGCCTTGAGTACAAGGTCCGGTAGAAATATATTTATAAGCAGTAATTGTTCTTGTTAAATTGTCATTATGAATATAATCGTAACCATAAAACCCCTCACAATGAGAAGGATAAGTAGAATAAGTCCTGATACTCTGAATGGTAAAAACATCCATCGTGTCGTTTACAATTTTTACACTGTCAATTTTAATTTTATCAATTGATTCGATTGTCTGATAATCGTCATCGTCCTTACATGAAGTAAAAAACAATCCTAATAGTAATGCTGAAAATCCGATGTTTAAAAACTTTTTCATGAAGCTATTTATATTTCGATTATTAATAAAACTTAAAAAACTTATTCCTTAATGATATAAAATTAAGAATTAAAATTACCTTTTGAAAGATAAACTACTTTTTTCGTCTCAAAAAATTCTTCATCAAAATAGTTTTTAAGGCTGAAAATTTCACATTTCAGTCCGGCAAGTTCTTCAGCAAGATCTCCACCTTTCAAATATAAAATCCCGTTGTGTTTAGGATTAATTTGTTCTTTCTCAAATTTTCCTTTCAGCCATCTTAAAAATTCCGGCATTTGCGTAACCGCACGGCTCACTACAAAATGGAATTTTTCCTTTAATTTTTCTGCCCTTCCGTGAATAGCAGTTAAATTTTTTAACCCAACACCTTCTGCAACAGCATTTACTACAGTGATTTTTTTTCCTATAGAATCAATTAGAGTAAATTGTGATTCTGGAAACAAAATCGCTAAGGGAATTCCTGGAAAACCGCCACCTGTACCGATGTCCAAAACTTTGGTTCCCGGTGCAAATTTCATCACTTTCGCTACTCCTAACGAGTGCAGAATATGCTTTTCATACAGAGATTCCATATCTTTTCTGGAAATCACGTTGATTTTTTCGTTCCATTCCTTGTATAAATCTTCCAATTTATTGAACTGATCAATCTGTATTTCTGTAAGATCCGGAAAGTATTTTAGTAGTAACGTTATAGACATGTGAAATATTATAAAATGCAAAAATAAGTTTTTTACCAGCGTTATTCAAATCTCAAAAAATAAAAGATTGCCAAATGACAATCTTTCAGGTTTAATACCCGTTGTGCATTTTGATGTATTTTCGTCACTTCGAGTAGGTTTTTGAAAAAAATCGTATCGAGAAGGTTGTAATTTTGAAGGCAGATCTATTCTCGATACATTTTTTCTCCACTTCATTACGAAAAAACACTCGAATTGACGTATCCAACATTAAATTTTTTCAAAATGCACAACGCGTAGGTTTAATTTCTTTCGATATAATTATTGGTTCGTCTCAGTCGCTTGGTAATTTCTTCATCAAGTTTCTTCATTTTTTTCATTTCATCAAGTCCGATTTTTGTTATATAACCGTCTTTTAACTGAATGTCTGCTTTACCGGTTTGCTTATTAATACTCATACTTTCAATATCATCATTGCTAAAAGTATAACTATTCATGTACTTTTTATATTCAGCAAATGTCATTTTTTTACTGGATTTTGGTAACAGCGAAAAAATTTCTTTTACTTTTTTAATTTGAATTAAATTGAAAACATGATCATCATCATAATCTTTCAGACTTACAACCAATCCCGGAAGCCCTGAAAACTTATACGGACCGTCGCTCACAGGATAATCTTTGCTGAACCAAGCTTCCCAAATTCTTCCTTTATAATTTGTAGTCGCTTTTTGACAATTAATATTATTGATTTTTAAAAATTCTTTCTCAATTTTCCATTTCGGATTTTCATTTTCAAATATTAACAAGTTGACAGTCTTAAATTTATCGTAAAAATTCATATTTTTTTTAGAATAATCTTTTTCAACAACATAACTCAAGTTTTGATCATAAGATTTTGCATTCAATAGATCTTTATAATTTTTTGATGTATTATAAGTTGAATCTCGCTCATATTTTGTTGAATTATAGAAATACGATTTCTTCCCATCCGTATCAAGATTCATATAATCGGTAATTATAGAATCCTTTTTATTGGTGTCCGGTTTCATTTTATATTCGTAAACAAATCGATAATTCTGTGCAGAAACAAAAGACACAATTAGTAAGAAAAGTAATTTATACATATTTAAGATTAGTATTTAAAAATCCATACCATATAACTACAAAAATAGTGATAAAATTTGTGTTGAACAAAAAATACCACAATCTTACTTGGATAAATTTTTTAAGAAATACTTTTTATCATATATTTGTTACAATAGAAATAATTAAATGAATAAACTTTCAGATAGAGTAAATAGATTAGGTTACTCGCAAACTTTCGTGATGTCAAATAAAGCAAGAGAAATGAAAGCCAATGGAATTGATGTTATCAGCTTAACTCTTGGTGAACCAGATTTTGACGTTCCCGATAACATTAAACAAGCCGCTTTTGACGCCATCAACGAAAATTACAGTCACTACTCTCCTGTTCCAGGATTTTTGGAACTTCGTCAGGCAATTGTTCATAAACTTAAAAGAGATAATAATTTAGAATATCAACCTTCACAGATTTGTGTTTCAAATGGTGCTAAACAGGCTATTATCAATGTTTTGGCTGCACTTGTAAATGATGGAGATGAAGTTATTCTTCCTAATCCGTATTGGGTAAGCTATGACGAAATGGTAAAAATGATGGGTGGAAATTCTGTCATGCTTCCTACCTCGTATGTAACTGATTTTAAAATTACTGCTGAACAACTGGAAGAAGCTATTACCGATAAAACAAAAGCCGTTTTGTTTAGTTCACCATGTAATCCTTCAGGAGGTTATTATACGTATGATGAACTAAAATCTATCGCTAAAGTTATCGCTAAATATCCTCACGTAACAATTATTTCTGACGAGATTTACGAATATATCAACTACGAAACACAAACGACTTCTATTGCCCAGTTTCCTGAAGTTTATGAACAAACAGCCGTAATCAACGGGATGTCTAAAGCTTTTGCAATGACAGGCTGGAGAATAGGATATTCTGCGTGTCCCGAATGGTTGGCTAAAGCTTGTGAAAAAGTACAGGGACAAATGACCAGCGGTGCCAATACAGTGGCACAAAGAGCTTCAATTGTTGCTTTACAGGCTGATCCTTCTGAATATAAATACATGATTGATGCCTTCAAAATAAGAAGAGATCTTGTGTACGATTTAATGAAAGAAATTCCTGGATTTAAAGTTGTTTTACCTAAAGCTGCATTTTATTTCTTTCCAGACATTTCATATTATGTAGGAAAAACATTACATGGAACAGAAATTAAAGATTCTGACGATTTTGCGATGTTCCTATTGGAAAAAGCTCATGTTGGCTGCGTTGGCGGAGTTTCTTTCGGAAGCCCGGAATGTATCAGATTTTCTTACGCCGCTTCGGAAGAAGAATTAAGGGAGGCAATGAGAAGAATTAAAGAATTATTAACAAACGTATAAATAAAAAAAGTTCTTCCTAAGGAAGAACTTTTTTACTGTATTCATTAGCAAGATAAACAACCTGCTTCCGGTATTTCTGGAACAATTATATAGCATTCCATTATAATAGGAATACATACTTCAGCATCTGGACACCAGTGATCTCCTGGAGGACATTTTGAAGTTGACGCTGCTCCTTTAATTGTTTTCAGTTCTTTTCTTGACAGACTTTTTAAATTTTTCATAGTAATTATGTTTGGTTGTTTATAATTTCTTTGTCTACATTCTCAAAGTTATAATATATTTTCATTTGTTTTAAATTTTATTTTTTTGATAATTCTTATTAGAAAAATATTATAAATTACTAATTATGAATAATTTATTATTTGATTCTACCCTACAAGATAAGTTCACAATAAACATTAAAATACAAAAAAAACTTTTAGTTAAGCATCTTTATATGTATTGACATCAAAAACGATTATAGATTTTATTTATCAAAATACAATTGTTTGATAGATGAAATATTTCTATATTTGTACCGGAAAAATTTAATTATAAAAACGAGAAAATTATGTCTTTAGTAGGAAAAAAATTCCCGAATGTAACAATAGACGCAATGTCTGAAATGGGTGACGATCTTAAAATCAACATCTTTGAAGAAGCAACAACAAATCAACAGAAAGTAATTTTATTCTGGTACCCAAAAGATTTCACTTTTGTTTGCCCGACAGAACTTCACGCTTTTCAAGAGGCTTTAGGTGAATTCGAAAAAAGAAATACTAAAGTAATCGGTGCTTCTTGCGATACAAACGAAGTACATTTTGCTTGGTTGAACGTATCAAAAGATAATGGCGGTATCGAAGGTGTTACTTATCCTCTTTTAGCTGACACACACAGACAGTTGGCTAATATGTTGGGAATTGTAGACCAGGATTTCGAATACAATGACGAAGGTGAAGAAGTTTTCACTGGTTCTAATGTAACGTACAGAGCAACTTATTTGATCGACGAAACAGGAAAAGTATTCCATGAGTCGGTAAATGATATGCCTTTGGGAAGAAACGTAAAAGAATATTTAAGACTAATCGACGCTTACACTCACGTACAAAAGCACGGTGAAGTTTGCCCTGCAAACTGGGAAGAAGGAAAAGATGCGATGAAAGCTGACAGAACTTCTACTGCTGAATATTTGGCAAAAAACTAAAGTTTTAATCTAACAATGTATCAATCTAATAATGTAACAATAATGCAGCAGAAAATGATATTGGTAAACTGTTGTATTGTTATATTGGTACATTGTTAAATTTTATTAAAAATTAACTAATGTATACAGAATTAACAGAAGATACGCTTCAGAATATTGTAAGCGATAATGAAAAAGTGGTTGTACAATATGGAGCAACATGGTGCGGGAACTGCAGAATTATGAAGCCTAAATTCAAGAAATTAGCTTCAGAAAATGATTCAATTCCATTTTTATATGTAGATGCCGAGAAATTACCGGAAAGCAGAAAATTAGCTAAAGTGGATAACTTACCTACATTTGCAATTTTTAAAAACGGAGAATTGGTAAATCAGGTTCAGTCTAATCAGGCAGAAAGTTTAATTAACTTATTTAACGAATTGTAATTATGAAATTACCAATCATCAGACAATTTTATCAGAACCAAACTCCTGAAAATTTAGAAAAAACGTTGGAAGTTTTGGAAAGCTTCACAGAATTCAGAGGAACTACAGAAGAAGATATGAATGTTGCAGGAGAATTAATCACAAACATTTGTGGAGCATTGGAAGTACACGCCAACGTACAAAACGGAATGAGCGAAAAAGATGCTTTAAACTCATTTGCTCAAAAGGTTTTAGGATCAATTGATAAATAATTTCAAATAAAAATTCTAAGAATAATCAACTATTCTTACAATAAAAAATCCCGATGAAAAGACATCAGGATTTTTTGGGTTTATAAAATTCTTTAATTATAATTAGCTTCTTCTGCTCATCAAAATTCTCAGGATATACCAGAACAACAACATAATAGAAGCGAATAATTGTAAAGAAGCTCCAACGTACTGATTCGTAGTATAAGAATCTTTCAGTTTGCTCGTCTGATATAAAATCGTCGCAGAAGCCAAAATTACCATTCCTACCGAAAACCAAAGTCCAAGGTTAAAACTAAAGATTGCTCCGACAATAATAAGCCCCAAAGCAATAAAACCACCAATTATGATAATATTTCTAAGGAATGAAAAATCTCTTTTTGAAGTAAATGCGACTACGGAAATTCCCGCAAACATTGCAACCGTCAACATCGCAGCCTGATAAATCACTACTCCACCAGCCTGATAGATCGCAATATAAATTAACGGAAGGAAAATTGCCGCTTCAAGCAAAACATAAAATCCTAATCCTAAATACTGAGTTGATCTGCTTTGAGATAATGACCATTTATTAGCCAAAATAGAAGCCAACCAAAATGCACCGATAATCAATAGCCAAGTATATTTCTGACCAAACATTAAACCGATAATTTCGGGTGGTACAATATTAAACAAAACAGTTTCTACACCGATAAATGCAAGAATTGCAAAAGCAACATGCATATACGTTTTTTTGTAAAATTCCGCCTTTTCCACATCCGTAGAATGCGCAACTAAAACATCTGTCATCATAGTTATATTCTTAATTTTAATTTATTAATACGTTCAATTATTCACTGTATTCAGGTTTTACACCTAAAATTTTTCCGTCATTTTCAAAAATGACCGTAATAAGGTCTCTTGGCGGAATCGATTGATCATCAACATATTTATACTGAATTGCAGGATAAATTTCTCCGCCGAGTATTTTCTGATTTCCTGATTTATAAATTTCTGTTTTCCTGTTGAAACTTATTCCCCCAGAAAGTGTCTGAATCATCTTATCACCGACAATAGTTTTTACTTTATCCGAAAGTAAATTATTGATTGTCTGTTTATCCGAAACCTTTAAAGCATCGACAAATTTCAAAAATGACTGATTGTACAAATCAATTTTATCGTTACTTAATTCTCCCTTTAATTCAATTTTCTTACTTTCAACAACTTTAATACTGCTGTTTTGAGAAAATCCCAACTGAAAAGCCAAAACGCTAAGAATCAGAAATATTTTTTTCATATTAAATTAATGATTGGTTGACAGCAAGGTACGAAGAATTATATTACCGATAAAAATTTCATCGTATCTACATTATCTGCATACGTATCCAAATCTGGATTTTGTGCTTCTCCAAGACCTAGTGAATCCAATCCTAATTCCTCTTTCGCCACTATACATTGAATGTCATTTTCATTTTCAGCAAGAAAACTTTTCACTTCATCCAAAGAAGAATATCTGCTGAAATTGATCACAGAAAGCGGACTGAATAATTTTTCATCTTCTTTCAGCATGACAAAATTATTATCCCAGAATTTTTCCTGATTCAGAAGATAAACCGCTCTGTTGTAATCATAATTATTCGCATATTTATGATGATTGATAATATCTTTAAAATTCAAAAAGTTCTCAAAAATCCTATCAATTAGAAAATCCTGCGGAATTAAAAGTCTTGTTACATTTCTGCAGCCCAGTCCGAAATACTGGAAAATATCCTTTGCTAAAAGCTGTAATTCTTCATCCGATTCATCGCCTTTTAAAACTGCTACAGAAGTTCTGTTTTTTCTGATAATACTTAAATGATTTTTAAAATAATATTCTAAATATCTCGCTGTATTATTACTTCCTGTTGCAATGACGGCATCGAAATCCTCTAACTTCTCAACAAACTCAAATTTAATATCTTCTCCTGAAAATTCTTTCCATTTTTTTAATAAAAACGGAATCATATACCGGTCTTTAGAAGATAATTTAATTAACGGAATGTGATTGCTTAAAACCACAGAAATCACATCGTGTAATCCGACCAATGGTATATTTCCGGCAAGAATTAATCCTACTTTCTTTGATATTTTTGAAGTCTTATATTCACTGATCCAATTGTTAATATTTTCCTCCGTCAACAAATCTGCCCATTGCTGTAAAGCAAATTTCTGATTTTCAATCGTAAACCAAGGATTATCTATTTTTGACTTTTCTAATAATAATTCAAAATCGGAATCATTTTCATTATAACTCTCCTTATTTTTTGTTAAAAATTCTTTTATATAACTGCTTAATTTCGCAAGTCCTAAAACTTTGTTTTCAATATTCATAATTACTGTAAAATTGGGGAATATTTTGTAATTTTGTGCAAATTTAAAAAAAATTAGCGATGGCTATTAAAATAACTGATGAATGCATTAATTGTGGCGCCTGCGAGCCGGAGTGTCCTAACAATGCAATTTATGAAGGAGCCGTAGATTGGAAAGCTTCCGAAGGTACCGAACTTTCAGGTACTGTAACATTACCATCAGGTCTTACTGTGGATGCAGATTCGCCGCAAGAGCCTGTAAGTGACGATGTTTATTTCATTGTAACAGATAAATGTACAGAATGTAAAGGCTTCCACGAAGAGCCACAGTGTGCGGCCGTATGCCCGGTAGATTGCTGCGTTCCGGATGAGGATCATGTAGAATCTGAAGAAGCACTGCTTAACAAAAAAGCATTCTTGCACGGAGAATAAAAACTGCCGTCTCATTCAGCATGAGGCGGTTTTTTATATCAATAAATCAGAATTATTTAAATCGTAAACCAAAATATGGCTGTAAGACAAAACTTTTACAGCAACCAAAAAAGTAAAAATATGAGCAAAAAGCATAACTTCAGCGCAGGACCATGTATTTTACCTCAAGAGGTATTCGAAAAATCGGCACAGGCTATCCTGGATTTTAACGGAATCGGACTTTCTCTTCTTGAAATCTCTCACAGAAGTAAAGATTTTGTAGCTGTAATGGACGAAGCGCGTGCGATTGTAAAAAGACTGATGAATTTGGGTGATGATTATGAAGTTTTATATTTGGGAGGCGGTGCAAGTCTGCAATTTGCAATGGTTCCTTACAACTTGATGAAAGTTGGCGGAAAAGCAGCGTATACCAATACAGGAACCTGGGCTGCAGGAGCCATTAAAGAAGCTCAAAAAGTAGGAACGGTAGACGTTGTAGGTTCTTCTAAAGAAGAAAATTATTCTTTCATTCCGAAAGATTATACTGTTGGTTCAGAATATGATTATTTCCACTGTACTTCAAACAATACGATCTATGGAACTCAAATGAGATCTTTCCCTGAAGTTGATACTTTGATGGTTTGCGACATGAGTTCTGATATTTTCTCAAGACAATTAGATTTTTCTAAATTTGACTTAATTTACGCAGGAGCTCAGAAAAATATGGGACCTGCAGGAGTAACTTTGGTAGTTATTAAGAAAGAAATTTTAGGAAAAACGGGAAGAGAAAATATGTTCTCCATCTTAGATTATTCTCAGCATATTGCCAAAGAATCTATGTACAATACACCACCGGTTTTTCCTGTTTATGCATCTTTGCTGACTTTACAACATTTAGAAAACAACGGAGGAATTGCCGCTGCTGAAGCAAGAAACGAATCAAAAGCAAAACTTTTATATGATGAAATCGACAGCAATCCTTTATTTGAGACGTTCTGCGTAAAAGAAGACCGTTCTTTAATGAATGTTTCTTTTAAGCTTATCGACGACAGCAAAAAAGAAGAATTTGATGCTGCATGGAAAGCTGCAGGCATCAGCGGACTAAACGGACACAGAAGTTTGGGAGGTTACAGAGCAAGTCTTTACAATGCTTTACAAATTGAAAGCGTGCAGGTTTTGGTGGATGTCATGAAGTCAATAAAATAACTTATATTAGACGGCTTAAAAAATTGAAAGATTGAGGTACCTGAAAATTAATATTTTCCTTTAAAGTCAGGGAATTGATGATTTTTATTCATTTCTCATCTTTGTATAATTTTAAATAAAAACCATGAAAGTTTTAGCTAACGACGGAATTTCGAAATCAGGAGCACAGGCATTGAAAGATGCAGATATAGAAATTTTGGACCATAAAGTGGCACAGGATCATGTCATTAATTTCATCAACGAGAATAAAGTAGACGTTCTTTTGGTGAGAAGTGTGACACAGGTAAGGCAAAATCTTATTGATGCATGCCCGACTCTGAAAATTATCGGAAGAGGCGGCATCGGAATGGATAACATTGATGTTGAATATGCTAAAAGCAAAGGAATTACGGTAATCAATACTCCGACTGCTTCCTCAAAATCGGTTGCAGAATTGGTTTTCGGGCACTTTATTTCTTTGGCAAGATTTCTTCATGAATCCAACAGATTAATGCCATTGGAGGGGGAAACTCATTTCAATGCCATGAAAAAATCGTTTGCTCATGCGTATGAACTTTCAGGAAAAACATTAGGAGTAATTGGTTTTGGAAGTATTGGTCAGGAAGTATTAAAAATAGGAATTTCTTTAGGAATGAAAGTTAAAGTATTAACCAGAAAGCCTAAAACTAAAGTTCTAACCTTAAGTTTCTTTGACGGACAGTCGGTAGACTTTGAAATTACTTCAATAAATGATATGGATAAATTTCTGAAAGATGCAGATTTCATCAGTATCAATACTCCGAAAACGAACGAATATATCATAGACACTCCTCAGTTTGAAAAAATGAAAGACGGAGTCTATATAGCAAATACTGCAAGAGGTGGTGTGATAAATGAAGTTGCTCTGATTGATTTTATTGAGTCAGGAAAAGTAGCAGGTGCTGCGCTGGATGTTTTTGAAAAAGAACCCAACCCGGAAGTGCTTTTGCTGATGAACCCTGCCCTGTCGCTTTCTCCGCACATCGGAGGAAATACGGTGGATGCTCAGGAAAAAATCGGAATCGAACTTGCAGAACAGATTATTAAGATTAAAGAAACCATACTATAAAATATGCCTATTTTTAAACCCTTTCGTGGAATAAGACCTCATAAAGATCATGAGAGCACTTTCCCTACTCACCCTCTGGATAATTTTACTCAGGAACAGATAGCGGAAAAAGCTCAAGTTGAAGATACTTATATCAATATGATTAAGCCATATGTTGTAAGTAAATCAAAAGATATAGACAGGAATTTAAGGAAAATACGTTCTACATTTGAAGAACTCGTGGAAGAGAAAAAACTCGTTCAGGACAATTCTTCCTATTATCTTTATGAGCAGATCTACCCCAACAAACAGGTTTTCAGAGGGCTTCTGGGATTGGCAAGCATAGAAGATTTCTGGGCTGGCAAAATCAAGAGACACGAAAGTACCATTCCTCAGAAGAAAGAGAAACTGGCACATTATCTTGAAAAAGTGAACATTCAGGCAGAACCGGTATTGCTTACCTACCCTGCTAATTCTAAGATTGAGCTGTTGATGAATCATGAAGAGAAAAATGTTCCGATTTTTAATCATGTAGATTCAATAGGCATCAGACATAAAATCTGGAGAATTGATAACCGTTTAAAACTTCAGCAGTTTAAGGAAGTTATCGATCAGATCGAGTCTTTCTATATTGCTGATGGTCACCACAGAATCGGTTCTACGGCTCTTAATGCAAAACATCAGAAAGATAAAAACAAGAGACATAACGGTACGGAATTGTATAATTTTGTCTACAGTTTTATCGTTTCCAACCAATCTATTAAAATCCACGATTATAACAGAATTGTGTCGGATCTTAACGGATTGTCTACTGAAGAGTTTTTGAAAGAATTGGAACAATACTTTTTAATTCACGAAAAAGGAGAAACGGCATATTTTCCTTCACAGAAATTCCACATTTCAATGTATCTTGATGGTAAGTTTTACTCTCTTCACGTAAAACACGATCTTCGTTCTCAACATATGTCTCTGGATAATCTGGATCATCATCTGTTGGATAAATATATCTTTAAAAATATTCTAAAAATAGAAGAATCAGACAGTTCTGATAAAATTTCTTATATCAAAGGAACTTCAAATCTTCAGGGAATTGCTGAAATTAAAGAAAAAATAGATAATGGAGAAGGAAAAGTAGGATTCGGGATTTTTCCTGTAAGTTTTAATGATATGATTAAAATTTCAGACCTGAAACTCAGTATGCCTCCGAAATGTACATTTATTGAGCCAAAATTGGTTACAGCCTTGTTAATGTACGATATGAAACCTTAAAAAATTACTATTTTTTCGCTACTTTTATCAGCGGAAAAAAGAAAAATAAAATGAAAAAAACGTTCATTATAATTCCACTCTTTTTGGGTGGATTTTTATTTTCTCAAAAAAAACCACAGAAAAATCCATTTAAGAAGCCTACGGTCACCGCTAAATTTAATTATCATGAGGAATTTAAAAAGATTTCTGATGAAATCATGACGAACGGAACGGCTTACGATAACCTGAATGAACTGACAAGAGGTGTCGGATCACGCTTCAGTGCGACTCCAGGTTATACAAAAGCCGTGGAGTGGGCAGAAAAAAAACTAAAAGACATTGGTATTCCAATGATCTGGAGAATGGAAGCAAAAGCTCCGATCTGGATCAGAGGGCGCGAATCTTTACAGATAAAAGCGTCAAACGGCGACTGGAAAAATATCAGAATGCTTTCTTTTGGAAATTCTGAAGGAACAGGCGGAAAAGATCTAACCGGTGAAATTGTTTTAATAACCACAACTTCAGAGCTTAACGAGATGTCAGTCGGTCAATTGAAAGATAAAATCGTTTTCGTGAATCTTCCCATGGATCCGAAAATTATCAACACTAGTGATTCTTATTTAATTACCGCAAAATCAAAATTAATTTCTGCATCTGTTATCGCTAAAACAGGAGCAAAAGCTTTAATTATAAGATCATTAACAACTGCTAACGATGATGTTCCGCACGCAAAAATGATCTATTACGAACCGGATGATAAGGTGAAAATTCCTGCCCTGTCAATTGGCGCAAGATCTGCTGATGAACTTGAAAAATTATTAAAAAAGCAAAAAGTCACCGCAAAAATCAATATGACCGCCGAATCTAAAGGTGATACAACAAATCCTAATATCATTGGTGAAATTCAGGGTAAAAAAGATTCTAAAGTTATTCTTTTGGCTGCTCAGCTAGATTCCTGGGATTTTGGCGAAGGTGCTATTGATGACGGAACCGGCGTAGTACAATGTATCGAAGTATTAAGAACACTGAAAGCTTTAGGCTACGAAAATAATCACACCATAAGAGTTGTTCTTTTTGCCAATAGCGAAAATGGCGGACAAGGCAGGGAAATGTACGCAGCGTACGTGAAGAAAAAGGAGGAAAAACACGTTTTTGCATTGGGAACAGATGCCGGAGGTTATTCTCCGAGAGGATTTTCATTAGATATGTCACCACAGCGAAGGCGGCAGGTTTTTGAGTGGAAAAACTATTTTCTTCCTTACGGTATCTATGACTTCGACCAAACCGATGCCATTCAGGATATATCTCCTTTGAAAAAACTGGATATTCCTTTGGCAGAGCTGGTTGTAGATACACAACGATATTTCGATTATCATCACTCTGTGGAAGACACCTTCGATAAAGTAAACAAAAGAGAACTTCTGTTGGGCGCAGTTGCCATGACACAAATGATCTTAATGATCGATAAAAACTGGTAAAATGAAAAAGATATTAGGAACATCACTATTACTGCTGAGCATAGCAGTCTTCGGTCAGAAAGAAGATTCTATACAATTTGCAAAAATTTCTACAGAAATATTAAATAAAGGAAAATCTTACACCGAATTAAGAGATTTAACTAAAAATATTGGTCACCGTTTAAGCGGTTCAGAATCTTATGAAAAGGCGGTAAAATGGGCAGAACAAAAACTCCGTGATGCCGGAGCCGATAAAGTATGGCTTCAGGAAGTTATGATTCCGTTTTGGGTACGGGGAAAAGAATCTTTACAGATCAAAACCTCTAACGGAAAATGGAAAAGCTTAAAAATGCTTTCGTTAGGAAATTCTGAAGGAACAGGTGGAAAAGACGTTTCAGGAGAAATTATCATGGTAAAATCCATGGAAGAATACGAAAAACTTTCGCCGGAACAGGTAAAAGACAAAATAGTTTTCTTTAATTATCCTTTCAGTCAGTCTTATATTGAAACTTTTAAGGGATATAGTGATGCTGCGAAATACAGAACAACTGCCGCTTCATTAACAGCGAGAAAAGGAGGAAAATTTGCGATCATCCGTTCGCTTTCTTCGGCATTTGACGATGTTCCGCATACAGGAGCTATGCGTTACGAAAACGACAAAAAAATTCCTGCTGTTGCCGTTGGAAATACGGTTGCTGATGAATTGGCTGAACTTTTACAATCTCAAAAAATCATTGCAAAACTCAATTCTAATTGTGGAATGAAAGGCGAGAAACTCTCCCACTCTGTGATTGGTGAGATTACAGGTAAAAAAGACAAAAGCGTCATCGTTGTCGGCGGGCACTTGGATTCCTGGGATGTGGGTGAAGGTGCTCATGATGACGGAGCGGGAATTGTTCAAAGCACTGAAGTATTGAGAACTTTTAAGAACCTCGGAATTCAAAATAATCATACGATAAGAGTTGTCTGTTTTGCTAATGAAGAAAACGGTGTAAAAGGCGGCGTTCAATATGGAAAAATAGCCAAAGAAAATAACGAGAAACATTTATTTGCGATAGAAACTGATGCGGGAGGTTTTACTCCGAGAGGAATTTCCCTGGAAATGGATAACGAAAAAAGAAAGCAGATCCAAAGTTGGGCAAAGCTGTTTTTACCTTACGGAGTGTACGATTTTACGGGAACGTATTCCGGGACAGATCTTTATCCGCTTCATGATTTGGGCGTTCCGACGGCAGAGTTGGTTCCTGATTCTCAACGCTATTTTGATATTCATCATACAGAGGAAGATACGTTTGAAAAGGTAAACAGAAGAGAATTACTGCTCGGAGCTTCTACTTTGACACAACTTATTTATATGATTGATAAGAATTGGTAAAATATATGAAACCGCCTTTTATGGGCGGTTTTTTGTTTTAACTTCTTAGATTGTTTTTCTGTTATTAAAATTGTAAACAAATAAATTCATTCTATGTCTTAATCCTCCAAAATGCCAATTTACATCGATTTTCTTTCCATTTTTCCAATAAGGGGGCATGGCTATTTTCGAATGAAACATCGTTGGATTGTTCTTAATTCCCTCTAAATAATCATCATCTAAGTTTGATTTTCTGAAGTATTCAATTTCGATAATTGTTTCAGATTTATTAGCTTTAAAAATATATAAAACAATATCATGAAGATCCGAATATTCTGTTCTTAAAGTTTCAATTACGGTTTCTAAACGCTGTGGAATCTTTTTATTATTAATTTCAACTTTTGATTTTGCTAATTCAAAGAAATTCTCTCCTTTAAACTCATTAAAATCAGATAAAATAAAAGAGAAATTTGCAGATAACTTATTCCAGCATTCTTTTTCTACCAATCTTACAAGATTAGTAACAGAATCTTTAATATCTTTTTCTAAATTTTCTCTAAACATTTATTAAGTGATTGTATTTAGTATTTTTCCAAAGATAAAAATTAAGTCTTCAAATTAATGATTATTATTCAATAAATTAGCTTTATACAATCCTATTATCCAAATATTCAAACCGAAATAATTTCATCCTGTCCCACGTTGGGAAAGTCTAAATCAAAACTATTTCTCTCAGTCCCATCATGGGAAAACTTAAACTAATTTTAATTTAGAATTTCCCAATCTCGGATGAAGCGAACGAGTAATTTGTTTAATTCACTCTTCATACTGTGAGATAAAAAGGTCTTTATTTTCTTAACTATTTAATTATTAACACTTAAAATATGTTTCTGGCATGATTATGGCTACATAAAACTTTGAAAAAAAATTATTTAAAAACACAAAACGATGAAAAAATTAATCAATGTGGACCTTCAGAGGCTCCATCACGCTGAGTTTGGGCAATTAATTGTCCGCTTCTTTGAAGATTTCAGCACTTCATCTTTAGATGCAAACACGGATACGGATTTTAATAGATTGCTTATAGCAATTCAGGAACAGATTCCGGTTTATAATACCGCACTTGACCAGATCAGGAGAAGTGAGGAAACGGCAGCCATTGCTCATGCAGACGCTGTACGTGATGCCGATTTGCAGGCACTGAAAGATGCTGTGAAACCTTACAGATATGCAAAAACTCAGGCAGAAAAAGATGCATATACAACCGTAAAAATGTTGTTGGATCAGTACAAAAATGTACAGAATGCATCGTATGAAGAGGAAACCATAAGGCTGAATGTACTTGTGGAAAAATTACTCTCTGCGGAATATAGCTTCCATATTTCCGTATTGAGCATCGTGAAATTTGCCAATCATCTGTCGGATTCCAACTCGGCTTTCAACACAATTTTTGCCAAACGTTCTTACCGGACGTCGCAAAAAGAGATTTATGATATCAAGGCACTGAGAAAAATTCTCACTCACGATTACAAACAGATGGCAAACTACATCGTAACCTTAGCCAACGTAAAAAGCGAACCTTTTTACACCGATGTATTAGCAATCTTGAATAATGGCAGAACGTACTTTTCAACAATCGTTCTGTCGAGAAGAAATAACCATAAAAAAGTAGTTTAACAATTAAAAGTAATGTATGATGAAGTATATGTTTAAGAGCCAGGAAGGCTCAATGAAAATGAGAGTTTTGAGTATTATTTTATTAATTGGTTTTGCACTGTTTTCGGTGCTTGTATTTGCAGCAAAAATCAGTTTTAACAATCTGATGGTCTACCTGATCGCTTTTGTTGTGTACGTCGGATTCAGTCTGATGTTTATCAGTTCATTAAGTGAAAGGAGCAATAGCTTGTATATAAAGAAAAGAATGGACAGACATTCGTAAAACTTTTTAGTTTGATTGTATTGAAAAACCGCATCTTTGGATGCGGTTTTTGTTTTGTCATTTAAAGTTATGTGAGAATTATTTATTCAAGAACACTTATAAAGTTATTATATTCACTTTTAAATTTTATCAAGAATTTTCTTTGGTAATACTTTAACTAATTGAGGCTTATATTGCTTTTCCAGAATAACAAACTTCCAATATTTCTTATCTTTTGAAACAGCACAGGCTCTCATATTGGCATTGATAAAGTACGAATTTTCATTAACTAAATATTTCACGTTATTTTTTCCATATTTATTCATTAACGCATTGCTGATTCTCTTTTTTATGTCATCATTCATTGAACTGACATCCCATTTTAGTTGAAAAAAATAATTAGCAATAGAAAAATATTCTCCATTAATAAGTTCTGCTTTTTCAATATTTCCAAATCTTAAATTATTAATTTCAAGTTTTATCAATGGATTATTATAAGTCATATTCAAAATCTGATGCATTTGTTCTTTTGGAATGACATTAAATAATTTTGGATAAATACAATTTACGGCATTATCTATTTGCTTCGTTTTAATACTGTTTACAAAATAAGTAAGGTTCTTTTTAATCGCTGCATCATCAGGATTTATCTTTGTCTGAGCAAATGAAACAAATGATAACAGAACAAACATAAATGAAAGTGATTTGATTTTCATTATTAGATCTAAGATTTTTACTTCTCGATACGATTTTTTTCAAAAATCTACCCGAAGTGACGTTATATTTTTCACAATCTGTCGCAGGATTTAACCAGATTGTTACAAGCTTTGTTTTTGCCATATAAAAAAGCCATCCTCACGGACGGCTTTTCAAATATCTTAAAATTCAATTATTTTACTTTTACAAGCTCAACATCGAAAACTAACCATGCATTTGGTGGAATTACTCCTCCTGCTCCGTTTGCTCCGTAACCCATTGCCGGCGGAATCAATAAAGTTGCAGTTTCACCTTCTTTTAATAAAAGGATACCTTCGTCCCAACCTTTGATTACTCTTCCCATTCCGATAGGAATTTCGATCGGTTCATTTCTTTTGAATGAAGAATCGAATTCAGTTCCGTCTACTAACTTACCAGCATAATGTACAGAAACATTATCTCCTGCTTTTGGAGCTTTCCCGTCAGCCGTTTTAGTAATTTTATAGTAAAGACCAGATTCAGTTTTTTGCATTCCTGCTTTCAAATCTTCAACCATTTTCTCTTGGTTAGCTTTGAATTCTTCCTCTTTTTTCTTCTTGTCAGCTTCAGCTTTCGCCATTGCAGCTTTGTTGTTTTCTGCAATTTTAGATTTACCCTCAGTGAAAGTTTTTGCAGGATCGTAGTTTTTGTACTCGTCACCTTTGCTGAATACAGAAACTTTTTCTAAAACAACATCTGTTTTAGGTTTGTCCTGAGCTCCTTTTTCTACGTTGGCAATCGCATCGATCACGTCGTTACCTTTTACCACTTTTCCGAAAATCGTATGTTTTCCGTCTAACCAAGGAGTCGCAACTTCTGTGATGAAAAACTGAGAACCGTTGGTATTTGGTCCTGAATTCGCCATAGAAAGAATTCCTTTTCCTGTGTGTTGAAGGTCGTTTTTCTCGTCCTCAAATTTATATCCAGGATCTCCCATTCCTGTTCCCTGAGGATCTCCTCCCTGGATCATGAAATCTTTGATTACTCTGTGGAAAATTGTTCCGTCATAGAAAGGAACTCCTTTTGCCTTAGCTTTGTTATCGATTTTTCCTTCTGCAAGACCAACAAAATTAGCCACAGTTACAGGTGCTTTTTTATCTTCAAGTTTTACAATAAGATTACCTTTTGTCGTTTGAAGATTTGCATAAAGTCCGTCATTAAGACCTTCGTAAGTTTCTTTGTCTACGTTCATTTTTTTATAAATTGGTGTACAACTCATCAGCGAAATACTTGCCGCCGCCAGAATTATATTCTTGTTAAACAATTTCATTGATTATAATGCTTTTAATTTTATGATTAATGGTACGTCGTTGTCTATTTTTTTCTCATCACCGTAAGTTCCATACGCCAGAGAAGACGGAACCAAAAGTGTAACTTCCTCACCATCCTGTATAAAACGCAATGCATCTTCTACTGCTTTTAATTCATCAAAGTGCCCGAATCTGGCATTTCTTCTTTCAATCGGCTGATCATAGATTTTAGTTTCGTCAAAATCGTAAAGATCATAGGAATACGAAATAAAAGTTTCATCCTGTCTTCTCTGTCTCTGATCAAAACCCTGTATACTTACCCAGTAATTAAGCTGTGTAGGATAATATTTCACCGACTGCCCGTTGATCCATTCCTGCATATGCATTCTTTCCTGAGTATTAAGATTTTTCATCCTCTCTCTGGAAATATTCAGATCATCTTTGCTCAGCACACCGCCGATGGGTGGATGAGTCTGCGCATTTTTGCTACAGCTCAAAAAACTTAACACTGATATGAAGAGTATTTTTTTCATAAACATTTGCGAAAATACACATTTCGGGAATCAATTACAAAACTTGATGAAGTTATTGAAATAAAAGTTTCCACATTTTTCAAAATTAAACTGATTTTAAAATTGAATCATTAATTTTTTTCTTACTATCCTTCTGATGAGGGAAGAATCTCCAATGATTATAATTTGGATTCTTCATTCCACTTTGCTTTGTTCAGAATAACAAAAGTGAATATTTCCAGAACAAAAAAAGCCGGGAAAATTCCCGACTTTATATAGATTGTAAGTTTAAAATTAAACTGTTTCCAATACGTGATCAACCAATACTCTCCATCCGAAAGAATCTTCTGAAAGATTAGTCTGTAAATTTACTAGATCATTTTTCAAGATCACCGCATAACTTTCTTCGTCTGATAATCTTGGTAATTCCAATTTCTCCCCGTTATATCCTAAAGCCTGGAAAACTGTTGTAACAACCGCTGTTCCTACTCCCCAAACTTCTTTTAAAGTTCCGTTTTTTTGAGCTTCTATAACATCTTTTACTTTAATTGGCTCTATTTTTACTTCAAATCCTCTTTTCTTTGCTAAAGTAATGAAACTGTCTCTTGTAACACCATCTAAGATTTTCTCAGAAGTTGGTGGCGTAAAAATCGTATCGTTAATTCTTACAAAAACATTCATTGTTCCACTTTCTTCGAAATATTCGTGAGTCGCATCATCTGTCCAGATAATTTGGTCATATCCTTCTTCTATAGCCAGCTGAGTCGGGTAAAAAGATGCAGCATAATTTCCGGCAGCTTTAGCAGAACCTACTCCACCACTTGCCGCTCTTGAATAATGATCAGAAATCTTAACAGAAACAGGCTCAGTATAATACATTTTTGCAGGTGTAGCAACGATTGCAAACATATATTTATCAGAAACTCTCGCTTTTAAAGCTTCTTCGGTAGCGAAAATCAACGGTCTGATATATAAAGACATTCCTTCTCCCTGAGGAATCCAGTCTCTGTCGATGTCAACCAATGCTTTTAGTCCTTCCAAAAATATTTCTTCCGTTACTTCCGGCATTGCAAGACGTGTCGCCGACTTATTGATACGTTCAAAATTCTTTTCAGGCCTGAAAAGGAAAACCTGTCCGTCTTTGTCTTTGTAAGCTTTCATACCTTCAAAGCAAGCCTGCCCATAGTTTACACCCATCATTGCCGGTGTAAATGCCAAAGGACCGTAAGGAACCAATTTTACATCTCCCCATTTTCCATTCTCATACTCGCAGATCACCATATGATCAATAAAAGTATTTCCGAATGAAAAGTTATTTGGGTCGAATGTAGAAATTCTGGAGTTTTCAGTTTTTTGAATTATCATTTCTAAAATTTTTTATGATGTTCCACAAATTTAACATAATTATTTAAATATAAAAATTTTAGAGTAAATTTGTAAAAAAATAGCTTGAAAAGGGAAATTAAGACCACAAATGATGGTAGTAAAACATTGTTTATCAGTAAATTAAATGAAAAATATCATTCTCATCACGGTGCGCTCCAAGAAGCAGAACACGTGTTTATCAAAAACGGATTAAATTTAGTTAATGATTACGAAATTAATATTTTAGAACTCGGATTTGGAACAGGTTTGAATGTTTTGGTAACAATTAATGAATATTTAAAAACTGACAAAAGTCATATCATCAACTATTTTACCCTTGAAAAATATCCAATAAATGAATCGGAAATGAACGATTTGGCATATTTTGACCTGTTCGATAACCCGGAATTCAAAAATATTTATCAAAAAGTTCATCAATCAGATTGGGAAAAGTCAGTTGAAATCATTAAAGGATTCAACTTAAAAAAAATACAATGTGACTTCTTTGATCTGAAAAACATAGACTTACCCGAAATAAATCTTGTTTATTTTGATTGCTTTGGTGCAAGGGTGCAGCCTGATCTTTGGGAAAGTCCTTTATTTGAAATGGTTTCGGACAAAATGGCGGTTAACGGACTTTTAACAACCTACTCTTCAAAAGGCAGTGTAAGAAGAATTCTTCAGGATCTTAATTTTAAAGTAGAAAAGAAAGCGGGGCCTCCGGGGAAAAGAGAAATGATTAATGCTGTTAAATTATAGAAGCTAGATATTAGAAGTTAGAGCTTAGTAAATAAGAGATACACATATATAACATAGTTCAAAAAGACATCATTCATCATATTAAAACTAATTTCTGGTTTCTAAATTCTAACTTCTTTCTAAAAATTCCTAAATTAGCTTTACAAATTATTATATATGATAGATAAGATCAACATTAGAGTGTATGCCTGCGCTGTGAAAGATAAAAAAGTTTTGACTTTATTTGAAGAATATGCCGGCGAACCTTTAATGAAATTCCCGGGTGGCGGACTGGAATTTGGAGAGGGAGTAATAGAATGTTTACATCGTGAATTTGATGAAGAACTAAATGTAAAAATAGAAATTGTAGAGCACTTTTATACTCAGGAAGAATTTTTAGTTTCCCGTTTCAGAGATAATGAACAATTGCTCACCATATATTATATTGTAAATATAGTGAATGAAGAAGATTTTTTAATTCTCGATCCATGCATTGAAAAAACAGAATGGATTGACATCGATACTTCTGACAATCTATTTCCTTTACCTATTGATAAAATTGTTTTCGATAAACTAAAAGAAAAATTCCTGTAAGCTTTACAGGAATTTTTTATATCTAATATTATTTGTAAACTTTAAAAGTATTTGCACCCGGATAAGGTTGTAAATAACCAGAATTCCAATTGGATTGAAGAAGCGATTCCAAATATTCATCGGTTCTGTTTTTATGGGGATCATATTTATCTTTAAGATCAATATCTGCCATTTTTCCTTTTACATTCCACCAGAAAGCACTCCATCCACCTCTTAATTCTTTAATGATTTCATAGACATTTTTTCCGGTAGCTCTGTTCATTAACTTTGCAAAAAGTTGACCTTCCGTTGTTGTAAGATCTCTCAATTGCTTTTCATACTGATCGGCTAATATATTTTGTCGGTCTTTCATGTACTTTCTCTTAGCTTTACTATCCAGATTTGTCATTTCGCCCTGGATATCTCTGTATTGCTGAAGAGCCGTTAAAAATAAAGGATATACTCTGTATAATTTTTTGTTCAGAAAATAATAATAATTTCTATCAAGCTGATTATTGAATTTAGGTTTGTTCACTAAAACCAGTTCATCCATCACAACAACTGTTTCACCATTGATATCATACACCCGCATTTTCTGTCTTTCGTCGTAGTAATATTTTTTTCCGAATTCATCCGTTTTCAAAAGTTCCTGCGGATATTGGCTCAAAGGAACTGCGATAATCGAGTCCTGCTGACCAAAAACATTTACTCCTAAAAAGAAAATAAAAAGACAAACAATCTTAGTAAATTTCATTATTTTTACACCTATTATAGCAAAAATTAAACGCAAAAATCATTCCTTTTTATGAAATTTGAGAAGAAATCTTTAAAGTTTTTAGAAAAATATTTAAATACATCCTCACCAACAGGATATGAACATGAAGGTCAGAAAGTTTGGATGGATTATATTAAACCTTATGTTGATAAAATTGAGGTAGATCATTACGGAACATGCTACGGAATTATCAATCCTGAAGCAGAATTCAAAGTGGTTATTGAAGCTCATGCTGATGAAATTTCGTGGTATGTCAATTATATTACAGATGACGGATTAATTTATGTTATCAGAAACGGAGGGTCAGATCAGACGATTGCCCCTTCAAAAGTGGTGCATATTCATGGTGAAAAAGGAATTGTAAAAGGAGTTTTCGGATGGCCGGCAATTCATACGAGAAGTGCTAACCAAAATGAGCCAACTCCAAAAATTGATAATATTTTCATCGACTGCGGAGCAACTTCAAAAGAAGAAGTTGAAGAATTGGGAATTTACGTTGGATGCATGATAACTTATCCTGATGAGTTTTTCGAAATGAATGACCGTTATTTCGTTTGCCGGGCTTTAGACAATAGAATCGGAGGTTTTATGATTGCTGAAGTGGCGAGACTTTTAAAGGAAAACAAAAAAACAATTCCGTTCGGGTTGTATATTACCAATTCCGTTCAGGAAGAAGTTGGCTTGTATGGCGCTGATATGATTGCAGATACAATTAAACCCAATATCGCCATCGTAACAGACGTTACCCATGACACGACAACTCCAATGATCGAAAAGAAAAAAGAAGGCGATCAGAAATGTGGAGACGGACCAGTTGTTTTCTTTGCACCAAGCGTTCATCATACCATCAGAGAATTGATTATTAATACCGCAAAAGACAAGAAAATTCCTTTCCAGAGAGCAGCAGCAAGCAGAGCTACAGGAACAGATACTGATGCTTTTGCACATTCAAACGGAGGTGTACCAAGCGCATTGATTTCTTTGCCATTAAGATATATGCATACTACAGTAGAAATGGTTTCAAAAGAAGATGTAGGAAATGTGATTCAACTGATTTACGAAACACTTCTGAAGATTCAACCGGAAATGAAATTGAAGTATCATTAAAATGAAAAAAATCTTTTATCATTTAGTCCGAAAGCCTACTTTTATATCCACTATAACAGCTTTATTCTTTATTTATATAGTTTTTTTAGTGATATATAAGTTGTTTGATCCTCCCAAAACTGGTTCTGGATATAATATGGTTCTGGAAACGTTATTAATTTTCAGCATCATCCCTTTAGGATTATTTATAATTGATAGATTATTAGTTATTAAAATTAATAATATCCGATTAACAGTCATAGAAACAATTCTATTTACAGGTATTTTCTTGTATTATTTTCTGTTGGTTAATCCATTTTAAAAGATCAAAATAAAAGTAAAGTAAAAATGAAAACGAAACTTATTGCTCCTTCCCTTTTAGCTGCAGACTTCGGGAATCTGCAAAGAGATATTGAAATGATCAACAATTCGCAGGCAGATTGGCTTCACATTGATGTGATGGATGGGAGATTTGTTCCGAATATTTCATTTGGTTTTCCAGTGATGAAAACTGTGCAGCAACACACCAAAAAATTTGTTGATGTGCATTTAATGATTATTGAACCCGAGAAATATGTTGAAGAATTTGTAGATCACGGAGCCGATTTAATTTCAGTTCATTATGAAGCTTGTACGCATCTTCACAGAACGATTCACCATATTCAGAGTTTGGGAGCAAAAGCAGGTGTTGTTTTAAACCCTTCTACTCCGGTTTTAATGTTGGAAGATATTATTGCTGATGTAGATTTAGTTTTATTAATGAGTGTAAATCCAGGATTTGGCGGACAGAAATTCATTGAAAATACCTACAAGAAAATTGCAGAAACCAAAGATTTGATTTTGAGCAATAATTCTACTGCTTTGATTGAAGTTGACGGAGGAGTGAACCTTGATAATGCAGGAAAACTTTTCGAAGCTGGAGCAGATGTTTTAGTAGCAGGAAATGCTGTGTTTTCAGCAGAAAGTCCGGAAAGAACAATTGAATTACTGAAGATTTAAATTCCTTCAAAATTATAAAAAACAAAAGGCAGCTAAATTTAGCTGCCTTTACTCTTGTTGAAAATTTCGTCTTAATGGTTATTAGTTTTAAAGACTTTAATCTTAATTTTCCTGTTTTAATTCTGGCGTAAAGATCATAAAAAAATCCAATACAAAACATCCGTAAAAACACTGAATTTCAACGTAAGTATTTCTACGTAATTTAGATTTTAACTGAATTTTTCAACAGCTTTTTTGTATTTTAGTAAGCATATAAACTGCTGAATTTTAAACATTTCTAATAAATTCTTTATTTAAAAAATGAATATTTACTGTAAATATAGTAACAATGGCAGCATTGTCACGAAATGACACATTATGTCCTAAAAAAAGAAAGTCCGAAGAAAATATTCTCCGGACTTTTTATTGTAATTATTTTTTCTTAGAAAATCTCTCTTCCTGAAAAATGAAACTGAGCTTCGATAAGCGCATTCTCGTCAGAATCTGAACCGTGAACCGCATTTTCTCCGATGCTTCTTGCAAACATTTTTCTGATCGTACCTTCTGCAGCGTCTGCCGGATTAGTAGAACCGATTAAAGTTCTGAAATCTTCAACAGCATTATCTTTTTCCAAAACAGCAGCAACGATTGGTCCTGAACTCATGAATTCTACCAATTCTCCGTAAAACGGTCTTTCAGCATGTACTTCGTAAAACTTTTTAGCATCAGCAACTGTAAGCTGAGTTAATTTTAATGCTTTGATCTTGAATCCTCCTTCAGAGATTTTACCTAATATAGCACCGATATGTCCGTCTGCAACTGCATCAGGCTTAATCATAGTGAATGTAATGTTAGACATAAATGAATATTTTTTTAATGGCGCAAAAGTACAAAAAATATCTTTGATTTTAATTTTAAAATTTCTTTAACATAAAAATAACTTTTGTTAAGAAATCATGAATTAAATATTGGCACAGTAATTGTATAATTTATTTCGATTCTCATGTTTAATTTGAGTTTTCATGGTTATTAGTTTTTACCCAGCTTCGGCTGGGTTTTTTATTGATCAATGTTTACGTAACTTAACTCTACTTTTTTCAAAATCAATAAGTTAAACAAACGTTTACTTTTTTTAACGTAAAATATTAAGGATTATTAATCTAAGAATGATTATTTTGAGACAATTCTTCTGCTTCGTCCATCAGTTTGATATAAGTAGAATATCTGGAATGTTGAATTTCTCCGGTTTCTAAAGAATCAAGTACGGCGCATTTTGGCTCGTTGATGTGAAGACAGTTGTGATATTTACACTCTTCTCTCTTTCTGAAGATTTCCGGAAAATAATGTTGTACTTCTTCTTTTTGGATATCGATCATGGCGAACTCACGAACTCCTGGCGTATCAATTACATTTCCTCCAAAATGCCAGAAATGCATCTGTGCAAAAGTAGTGGTATGTTTTCCTTTTAAATTAGTATCAGAAATTTCCGATGTTTTTAAGTTCAAATCAGGCTGTAAAGCATTCACCAATGTAGATTTTCCACAACCGGAATGACCGAAAAATACAGAAGTTTTGTCTTTCAGTAAATCTTGCAACTGATCTAAATTTAATCTTGAATATGAAGATATCTCCAATGTCTCATATCCAATTTCATTATAGAGAAATTCTACATCTTTTACGATTTCAATTTCTTCTTCATGCAAAACATCAATTTTGTTGAATAAAATTAATGGAGTAATATTATATGCTTCACAACATGCCAAAAATCGGTCAAGAAAACCAAGAGAAGTTTCAGGATGTTTTAATGTGAAAATAAAGCAGGCTACATCAATATTTGAAGCAATAATGTGCGCTTCTTTGGAAAGGTTTACAGATTTCCTGATCAGGTAATTTCTGCGCGGATCAATTTTGGTAATCCATGCAACATCATCCTGCTCCAGTTGAAATTCCACAAAATCTCCCACAGCAAGCGGATTCGTAAGTCTGGTTTTGATTAATTTAAATTTTCCACGAATTCTTGCTTCAAAAATTCTATTGGTTTCCATTTCCAAAACCTGATACCAACTTCCTGTAGATTTAATGATTTTTCCTTTCATACTTTAAGATGATACAAAGATAAGCAATTAGGATTATGTTTGAGAGTTTAAGAGACATAGAGTTTAATGTTTATCAACACAATATTCTCATCATTCAAGCCTCTTAAACTCTCAAATTTAATTATCTATCAATCATAATGCTATTCTGAACCTCAATGGATTCTTCATGAATCATCTTGAAAACTTTCTCAATAAACTCTTTAGACATACCAGTTTCAACAGCTTTTTGTGTTGCATATTCTGTAATTACCTTCCAACGTTCCGGCTGAAAAATAGCGATGTCATTTTCTTTTTTAAGTTTACCAATTTTCTCGGAAATTTTCATTCTTTGGGAAAGAAGTTCTATCAACTGAAAATCAATATCTGAAATCAACGTTCTGTGTCTTCCCATATCACCTTCAAAACCAGCTAAATCTGTACTTCTTACTTTTAGATTGCTGATCAATTCTCCCAAAACTTCAGGTGTAATCTGTTGTGCAGCATCACTCCACGCTTCATCGGGATTGCTGTGTGTTTCGATAATAGCGCCTTGGTAACCTACATTTAACGCTTCCTGAGTAATATCTGCCAACCCCGTTCTGTTTCCGCAAATGTGCGAAGGGTCAATCAACATTGGAATATTTGGGAACTGACTTTTAAAATCCAAAGCAATCTGCCAGTTAGGATTATTTCTGTATTTTGTTTTCTGGTACGTTGAAAACCCTCTGTGAATAACACCTAAATTCTTAATATCCTGTCCCAAAAGTCTTTCCAGTGCGCCAATCCATAATGCTAAATCTGGATTCACAGGATTTTTCACTAAAACAGTTTTATTTGTTCCTTTTAAGGCCATTGCAATTTCCTGAACCGTGAATGGATTCACCGTAGAACGCGCGCCGATCCAAAGAATATCTACATCTGCTTCCAATGCTGCAAAAACGTGATGAGCATTCGCAACTTCCGTCGCTGTTTTAAATCCATATTCTTCTTTTACTTTTTTTAACCAATTTAAACCGATAACCCCAACTCCTTCAAATCCATTTGGTTTTGTGCGTGGTTTCCAGATTCCTGCACGGAAAATCGGAACATTTGCATTAGTTTCCCTGATTCGTTTTGCCGTTTCCAACATCTGAGCTTCACTTTCTGCACTACACGGTCCTGCAATCATCATAGGCTGAGAAAATTCATTGATCCAGTCGTTTTTTAAATCCTTTAAATTCATATCCAATTTATTTTTCTTATTTTATTATTGAGACAACAGCAATTTGCATTATAAAATTTAATTTATAATTTCTTTTCAAAAATGCCGTTAAAAAATGTTTTTGTGGAGGAAGGAATTTCGAAAGAAATCAAATATTCCTAAATTTTTGAGAAAGAAATTCAGTTAGCAGTACCAATAAAATCGATAATACTTTCTAAAATTTCTAAGATAACCAAATGAAAAGTCAAAATAGCGGCTGAAAATTTCAGCAGCTGTAAAACCAAACTGGCTTTTAGACTTATGTGAGATAAATTGTTCCACTTTTTAGAGTTGTGAATCGTCTATTTCTAACTTTTCAATATTAATTTATTTGCCGGAAAAATTGATTTTCTTAACAAATATCGGACAAATATATAAAATTTATTTTAAAATAACCTTTTGTGCTCAATTAATTTAATGCAAGAATTCAACTTTGAATTAGTCACTCTATTTCTAAATTCATTCTTGAAGAACGATAATTTTAAACTAATAATACTTAAATGACAGTTAGAATTTATGTCAGATCAAATTTCATGAGATCATCAAGATCTTTCAGAAAAGGATTTTTTTCAATAAATTTTTCAAAAATTTTCTTTTTGGTCATTACTTCAACTTTAAGATTTTCAAAATCTCTCTTATATTCAATCTCAATAGAAAAATTGTGAACCTTTGTTTTAAAATGATTGAAAAATTCTCTGCTTATTTTATCAAATTCTGTTTTTGCAGAATCAGATGGATAGGAAACCGTAATCTTATTTTCATCGGATTTAATCATCTTAAAAGTTTTGACTGCATTGAAAACAAAAGTATCTTTTCTCTGAAGCTGTTTCAAGAATAAATTCCATTCTGTCTGCAAATCTGTATCTGTAAAATGATTTTCCGGAAGTTTTTCTGTGGCTGCAACACTTGTTTCTTCCTCTTTAGGTTTTTCTTCTTTATTTAAAAAAGAATTGATACTGAATCCTGTAGAAATTCCCTGTCTGGATAGAGGTTTAGATGTTTTTTGAACTTCAACTTCCTGAGGCTTATTAAGTTCAACAGCCTGTTTCTGTTCAACCTTTTCAGATGTTATTTCTTTGAGTGGTTCAGCAGATTTTATTTCCTGTTTTTCACTAAGAAACGGTGCGAGTATTAAGAACTTTTTTTTTTAGCAACGTCTAAATCAGCCGTCAGAGAAGTCAATTGCATTAAAGCAATTTCAACAGTAAGTCGTGGATTTTTGGAATTTTTATAATTAATATCTGCGTGATTACAGATTTCAATGGCATCAATTAATTGCTGGGCGTTCCATTTTTGACCTTGCTCAACGAATTTGACTTTGGTTTTCTCTCCTACTTCGATAAGTTCGATGGTTGAAGCATTCTGAGCCATCATCAAATCTCTGAAATGATTTCCTAATCCAGCTATGAATATGTGCGGATCGAAACCTTTTTTAACAATTTCATTAAAAGCAAAAAGTACTTCAGGAATTTTATTTTCTTTGGCTAAATCAACAATTTTGAGATATTGATCATAATCGAGAATATTTAAAACTTCAGCAGCTTTTGCCAACGTAATATTCTTTTGTGAAAACGTGGAGAGTCTGTCAAAAATAGACAACGCATCTCTCAACGCACCATCAGCTTTCTGAGCAATAAGATATAAAGCATCATCTTCGTATTGAATGCTCTCTTTCTGAGCGATTTTTCTAAGATGATCCTGAATATCTTCAATCACAATTCTTTTAAAATCATAAATCTGACAACGCGATAAAATTGTCGGAATGATTTTATGCTTTTCGGTTGTTGCTAAGATAAAAATAGCGTGAGCAGGCGGTTCTTCCAGTGTTTTCAGGAATGCATTGAAGGCAGCAGAAGACAACATATGAACCTCGTCGATAATATACACTTTGTACTTACCTACCTGCGGTGCAAAACGAACCTGATCGATCAACTCTCTGATGTCATCAACTGAGTTATTAGAAGCAGCATCCAGCTCATAAATGTTATAAGCAAAACCATCTTCTGAAACAGAGCCGTCTTTTTCGTTGATTTTTCTCGCCAAAATCCTGGCACAAGTAGTCTTACCCACTCCACGGGGACCACAGAACAGCAATGCCTGTGCTAATTGATTTTCTTCAATAGCATGTTCTAAAGTATCCGTAATATGAGATTGTCCGACAACAGTATCAAACTGCTGCGGACGATATTTTCTTGCAGATACAATAAAATTTTCCATTGGCCAAAAGTAAGAAATATAGTTTTAATTTGAAAATGAAAACTCTCAAATTATCAATAAACTCAATTTTGGTCAATAGGAAAACTTTTTTTCATCATTATTTTTCTTCGTAAGCAAAATCGATAATTTCAGTAATAGCTTTTTCGATTTCTTTTCTACCATCTTCGCTTTTCAGATCAATACCGCAGAATACGCTGGCATTGTATGCTGTGTAAAGATTCAGATAATAAGCTCCCGAAACCAAAAGTGCAGCAATTGCACGGTATCTCGTCGATTTATCTTTGAAGTGAGGATCTACAATATTTTTAAAAAGCAACTCTCCTGCTTCTTCTCTGTCATCAGCTACTTTTTTTAGAATAGGTTTTCCTTCAGAAAGCCCCCAAAGAATAATTTTCTGAAGCTCTTTATTTCTTCTGATTTGTTCAAACTGATTAAGAATAGCCACTTTAGACATTTCTTTACCTCCGTCACTAAAATCTACATGAAGTTCTTCCTGACCTGTTCTACTCCAATAATCCTGAGATCTGATATACTCGTCTATAAGTTTTTCGGTACTCCCAAAATACTCATAAATAAGTTTTTTATCAAAGCCAGCAACAGCAGCTATCTTGCTTACTTTCAGCCCTGAATAGCCTTTTGTTCTTAAAATTTTCCCAACTGCGGCCAACAGTTTTTGTTTAGTTTTTTCTTTGTCCCTGATAGGACCTTGTACAACTTTTCTAGGCATTTGTTATTATTTTTTCGCAATATGCAATTTTTTATTGATATCCTCAAATGCATTGAGGGTTTTATCAAGATGTTGTATCTCATGTGTTGCGGTAACACTCATTCTGATACGACCATTTTTCCTTGCTACAGCAGGATACATAATAGGGTTTGTATAGACCCCTCTGTCCAGTAGCATTTTTCCTATATCTAAGGTTAAATGGGGATCTCCTATTTTTACCGGCACAACCGCAGAACATGTGGTTCCGGTATCTAATCCCAACTCATCCAATCCTTTTTTCAAGTAATTGATATTTTCCCAAAGTTTAAATCGTAAGTGCGGTTCTTCATCAATTAAATCGATTGCTCTAATAATTCCGGCAGCAGTTCCCGGAGCAATTGTCGCCGAAAATATCTGCTGACGCGATTGAAATCTGATAAAATTGATAAGATTTTTATTAGCTATTACATATCCTCCAAGATTACCAAAAGTTTTGCTGAAAGTTCCCGTTATAATATCAATTTTATCTAATAAACCGGTATCTTCAATTGTTCCTCTTCCTGTTTTACCTAAAATACCTACTCCATGAACATCATCGATCATCAAATAGGCATTATATTTTTTGACTAATTTATAAATTTCTTCAATAGGCGCAGTATCCCCATCTTGAGAATAGACCCCATCTATAACGACTAGCTTTGTACGGTATTTATCTTCAGAAGTTTTTAATATATGTTCTAAAGCAGCAAGATCGTTATGAGGAAATGTTTTTCTGTTTGTAAGAATGCAACCTTCATAAACGCTGGCATGTACTGCCATATCTAAAATTGCAATATCTTCTTTCTGAAGTAAAATCTGCAAAGTGGCACTGTTTGCTGTATAACCTGTTGTAAATGTTACCGCTTCATCCCCTGTTCTACCGAAAAACTCAGCAATTTTTGTTTCAAGTTCATTGTGGTAAGAATAATATCCGCCAATAAGAGGTGTAGCTGCTGAACCTGCCCCAAATTTCTCAATACCTTTAATCGCCGCCTGCTTTACCTTGGGGTGTTGCGTAAGTCCCAAATAATCACTGGTAACGAAGCTTACCATTTCTTTTGTGGCCTCTTCTTCATCACCAATATTCATCACAGAGCTACATCCCGTATTGTTCTGTAATCTGTATCGGTGACCGTTTGTTTTCATGTATTCAATGAAGTCATAATAGATGTCTGCTCGGTCCATCATATCATATCCAGGGATATTTTCAAAATCCTTGAATGTCGCTGTTGAAAAGTTAATTTTCATCCTTAATTTGTTAGCTGTTAATACTAACAAATATATGATTAATTCAAAAAATTATATATTAATATTGCAGTAATATTTATTATGCATGAAATATTTTTACTAAAAACTCTTAAATTGAAAAGATATTCGTAATACAACTCCATTATTTCAATTAAAAAAAATAATTACATTTTTTGTGCAACCCATTAACAGTTAAATATTTATTCATTATTATGAGAAATAACTCTAATTAGGCTTGCTATCTACAACTGCTTTTACTGAATTTTTAACGTTAAGTTTTATCAGTATATTCTGGCGATGTCTACTGACTGTATTAACGCTTATAGAAAGTAAATCCGCAATTTCTTTGCTGGTAAAACCCTCACCGATCAGCTTCAGGATTTCCAATTCCCTCTTGGACAGAATATTTTTATAATTTAATTTATCTTCAACAACTATATTTCCTTTTTCAGAATTAATAATTAGAAATTCAGAAGGCAAAACTTTTGACTGATCTAAAGCAATATTATATAAGCAAAGTGCAAATCTCAGTTTCTTATTAAATTCAGAATAAAAATAGAACATCCGATGCTGAATAAACTGATAGTCATCATTCTTATCTTTCATTCTCATTCTTGACAAAACACTGTAAGCCGTCCGCTCCTTATTTTTCAGTGATTCCAATAGTTGAAAAAAACGCAATTCATGAATATACTTTTTAAGTTTATCGTCCGGGTGAATTTTTTTCAAAATTTCTTCTTCCCAAATTGAATCTATTACAACAGGATTTTCTGTAAACGGCAAACCCAATTCAGAAATAATCCCCGAAGTGTATACATAGCTTTTATTGTGCTGCATATCACTTAAAACAGCGATAGAATTTTCAATTTTGGAATAGCTAAGAGCAATATTTTTATAGACTTCAATATCGAGTATACATTTTCCGCTCTTCTCTGAATTTATTTGAAGAAGTTGATCGTTCAGCTTTTTTACAATTTCCATAAAAAATGGTTATTTATAAGTATTGATGAAAGGTATTAGAAATTATACTTTTGCTAAAATAATCATTTATAATCAGTTTATTTCTCAATTTAAGAAAATGAAAAGAATATTTTTAAGTTTTTGTACATTTTTTCTCATTTCTAAAAACTTCGCACAGACGTTAGAAAAAATGACATGGTTTAACGAGCCTGAAAAATGGGAAATCAAAAACAACAGTTTATCGATGTTTGTTACTCCGCAAAGTGATTACTGGAGAATTTCTCATTACGGATTTACCGTTGATGATGCCCCTTTTCTATATACGACGTATGGCGGAGAATTTGAAGCTAAAGTTAAAATCACCGGAAATTACAAAGTCAGGTTCGATCAAATGGGATTGATGCTGAGAATTGATAAAGAAAATTATATTAAAGCCGGAATTGAATTTGTTGACGGAAAATATAATCTGAGCACTGTTGTAACCCATACAACCAGCGATTGGAGCGTAATAACTTTAGACAAAATACCATCTGTCGTCTGGATAAAAGCGGTGAGAAAACTTGATGCCGTTGAAATTTTCTATTCTTTTGATGATAAAAATTACGTAATGATGCGAAACGCTTACCTTCAGGATAATTCTCCTGTAATGGTTGGATTAATGGCAGCTTGCCCGGATGGAAACGGCTTTAATGCAGTTTTTGAAAATTTCAACGTAAAACATTTACCCGATTCACGTCGCCTGAAATGGCTTGAGAACAATAAGTAGTTGGATTACATCCAAAATACATTCTAGTTTTTATTAAACCTCTCAAGTTTGGGAGGTTTTTTTACAAAAAAAGGAGATCCTCATAATAAAGATCTCCTACTAACCGCTATACATCTATCTTTATTAAAAGACATTTATGTAGAATGAACTAACCGGCCATGAAAACTGATGTAAATTTATGATGATAAGTCATTAAAAAGAAATAAAAGCTGTAGAACTAAACCTACACTTATGTAGATATTATTCTACGAAACGTATAATTAAAATAGTTCAAAATATAAAAAACATTTTAATTAAAAATATCGAACAGATACCACAAAATTCACAATAATGCTTTAGTATTAAAATAAAATAATACAGATTAACAGCATTTTATTACATATTTTTAATATTTTTGAAAAATATCACAGAATTGGTTAGATTTTTGAAGTTTAAAAATTTACATAAAAAGGCTACTTTCAACAGCAATTTTATCAACCACACTCACACAAAATAGTAATATCATGAAACCTGAAAAATTTACTTCAGTACGAAAAAAATTGGTCTTCCTATTGAAGAAGTCTTTCCCTGTACCCGTCCGTTGATCTTCTGAATCATTAAATATTTCAACCTTTTTCCTTTAACTTTTAAACTTTTACGATCATGATTTTTGAAGATGAACATTCTGTATTACAGGATAAGCACAATTTGTCGTTTACTAAACACACCATTAATTTCCACGGGGACAAGTCATTTATATTAAATTCTTTACAAAAAATAAAGAATAATACAATATGCAAATTAAAGAGGAAAACAATCAATAAACTCATTAAAGAATATACCCATCACCTGAATCAGTATATTGAAAATGAAGATATTAATTCGAAACCTGAGAACTATGAGCTTTCTCCTGTGTATGCGAGACAATCTTATAATAAAGTGGTAAAAGAAGATGAGTACCTGCAGAAAGTGTTAACTTTTTTAATGAATCAATAATATTCTCTCTTCCTCCAGATCGATTTTCATGAGGTGTTTTCTTATAAGATCCTCATCAAAATGTTGTTTTTTGTCATGATTTTGTTCGATAAGCCAGTTACGCTGCCTGTTAAGCACGTCGAGATAAGCCAGCTTGATCTCGGAGGAAAGTTTTATATCTGATTCTTCATCCAATTTACCTTTCCATTTTTCATGAATCTGATGTAGAAACGGACTTTTTTCTAACATTTCACTATAGTTATCAGAAAGATGCTGAAGCGTAATTTTTGCCATTTCCCGACGGATCATATCTTCTGCTTCATCATCAGTAAGATGATCATCATATGATGGCATATCCATTTTTTTAATCAGAAAAGGCAATGTAAGTCCCTGAACTAATAAAGTCGTTAAAATAACGATAAATGTTATAAATAAAATCAAGTTTCTCTGAGGAAAATCCGGACCGTTTGTATGCAATTTTACAGGAATTGATAATGCTGCCGCCAACGAAACAACTCCTCTCATTCCCGTCCAGCCCAAAAGAATAGGAGCTTTAAATCCCGGACTTCTATTATCTGCCACGGTAATATAATTTCGGGCAATCAATGTAATAATTACAGCTCCGTAAGCAGATAAAATTCTCACAACAATAAGTACGGCGGTTACTAAAAGTCCATATCCTATTGCGGCAGAAATGCTTACTCCTTCCAAACCGGAAGTAATTTCTGGAAGATCGAGACCAATGAGAATGAAAACCAATCCATTTAACACAAAAGAAAGACTTTGCCAGACATTGATCCCTCTCAAACGGGAAGATGTACTTAAAAAATTATGCCTGTTATTCGACAAAAGTAATCCTCCGCTTACCACTGCCAAAACTCCGGAACTATGAACTTCTTCCGCAGCAATGTACATTAAATAAGGTGCAACAATGGTAAGAATCGTATCCATATTGGCGTCTGTAGGAAGAATTTTCTGACCTTTCATAAAAAGCCAGCCAATCAACAGCCCGATTCCTACTCCACCAATTACCATCCACGAGAAACTTAATACCGCTTCATGCCAGATAAATTGTCCCGTAGCTACAGCAATCATCGCAAAGCGAAAAATAATTAATGATGAAGCATCATTTAAAAGACTTTCTCCTTCCAATATAGAAGACATTCTTTTAGGTATTTTTACAAACTTTAAAATCGCTCCGGCACTTACCGCATCTGGTGGTGAAACAATTCCTCCCAATAAAAACCCTAATGCTAAAGAAAATCCGGGAATAAAATGATTCGCAACAAAAGCAACTGTAATTGCTGTCAGAAAAACCACAACAAACGCAAAACTTCCGATAATGCGGCGCCATTTCCAGAGTTCTTTCCAGGAAATCGACCAGGCAGCTTCATAAAGCAGCGGAGGAAGAAAAATAATAAATATGAGTTCAGGATCAATTCTGATCATCGGAATATTTGGAATAATGCTGATTAATAATCCTGCAACAACAAGCAATACAGGATAAGCAACCTTTATTTTGTTCGCCAGCATAATCAGCAGAACAATAGCAATAATAAGCGATAAGTAAAATGGAAAATCTTCTATCATTTGTTAAAGAGTTATAGATAAAATGACTTTAAAATATACAGTCTAAATTACAATTTTTATAAAAAAAAGATTACTCCATAATATAAAAGTAATAGTGTAATTTTAATAAACTCAATATGTATTTCATGTATATCACCAAAATTTGAGATTTAATAAAATTAACAACATTTTAAAGATACCACATAAGTACCACATATTTAACTTTTAAAAATTTAATTTATCATTGATAATCAATAACTTATTCTTATTTTTAAAATTTAAATTCGCTATTTACTCACAATTTAAATAAAGTTTAAATATTATTCGAAACATAAGGCATAGTATTTGCCAATATTACTGTAACAAATAACTCACCTTATTTAGTTTAATTAACATTAACACCCCACAAAATATTATGAACGTTGCAGATCTAAAAATTCAGAATTTAGTAGAATACAGAAATGAGATCTTTACCATCACTGAGATTTTTCAGGATAATGACAAAGATTATTTTGTGAAAATTGAAAACGACATTCACAGTTTTTCAGTTCCTTCAAATTCTATTACTCCGATACAGATTACAGAAGAATGGCTGGAAAAATTCGGCTTTTCAAGAACTTACATTTCAGAACAGAGAATACGTTATGAAAGACCTGAGGCTTTTATCAAATATGATATTGATTTAAGTTCTAAAAAAATTGTTGAAGGATTGAAATTATATGGAAATTCAATCAAATGTAAATACATCCACGAATTCCAGAATATTTTTTCATGTCTTTTCGGGAAATTACCATCAATGAATAACTACCAATTAGCGACCACCGAATCTTAATTATAGTATATTTTTTCAGAAAAATCCACAACTAACGGTTGTGGATTTTTCATTTATTAATAATTGAAGATAAATTTATATTACTCCTCTTCATATTCCCAAATTCCTGAAACTGTCAGCTGTTCCAAACCTGGTTGTTTTTCCCCGTAGCTGAATACACAGATATATTTCGATTGACAATATTGACAATCAGTTCCAAAATAAAGAGTTGGTAAATTATTAACTGTCAGCTCCCCAAAATGTAATAGATTGTCGAATGTTTTGTAAACGATTCGGTTTTCTAATAATTCTTTTTTAGATAAAATTTTATCTTCATTATACAATTGAAAAATCGGGAAACCTGTTTCATAAGGGGTAATTGGAACAGTATTTTCGTTACCGCAATTACAACATCTGAATTGTATTGGAGTGGAATGTACAATTTCATTATTGCTAAAATTACTTTTTACAACAGAAGCCTTTCTACCAATATTTATTTTTCTGATAATTGAATACATCTAAATATTTTACTGAATAACTGTACCTGCTAAGGTATTATATTTTCCACTTGGACTTTTAATAATCGTTACTTTTATATATCCTTCCTGAGCTAATTTATTCCACGTTTTTTGGTAGCCAGTCAATGGGTCGATTGGAATTTTCCACATGGTTTGTACCCCACCTCCAACTTGATTAAACCAAGGAATAACATCTGCCAATTGCCCTTTGAAAGGGAGTAAATTATTCAAGACATCAATATGGTAATAAAAATCGTACGCATTTTCGGGTTGATTCAAAGCCCTTTGGCTAAATGTATAAGTATACCCATCAATAATCGGACTTGTAAAACTACCTCCCAAAGTAGGAACTCCAGTTCCGCCGTAACTCCCAATTGCACCACTATATCTGTCATATTTTTGACCAGCAGTAAACGAGACATTGTCTACAATATTGTATCCTCCACTTGCCGGCGGCCATCCTCCGTTCAGATTATGATTTTTGAAAAAAGTTTCCAATTCGCTCCATTTCCCCTGCTTATATAAATTAAATGCCTGATTTCTATCTGTTTGATTTACCTTTCCATTGGGATCATACGTTTTAGCAAAGTCATCGGCATTTTGATAAAACAAGGTCATCACAGGAGTTATCCTATTTTCTAAAATTTCGTCATCTGACTTACAAGCAACTGATAATAATGGAATTGCTAAAATTAAAATGTACTTAAACAAGTTTTTCATGGGTAATTTTTTATATAATTTTTTGTTTTAAATATTAATCAGGATTAAATGGAATAAAAAACGGCCTTTAAATCATCCATTCAAAGGCTACTAACTAATTTAATTCTATGGTGAGACTATAGTGAGGACTGTAAAATATGATTGGTTGACACTAACTGAAGAGTGAATTGGTAAATACATGGTTAAATTTTAGTTTGCCCTACTCTATTGGCTTTTCGGTTACGCCATAAAAAATGATGACTAGCGCTCTTTTCAGAACAATTTTAAACATCAAAAAATCTAATCATCAAAGTGAATTAAAGTGACAAAAATATCACTTCGTAAAAGGTACAAGAAAGGCAAAACTTTCAACGATAAAATTAAAATAAAAAATTCAATTATTGGTGAATTTTGTTAAAAAAATTAAAAATCTTCAGATATAGCAAATTGCAAAATCCATTTAATAAAAATTTTATCGACAAAAAATTTCAATAAAAAACCTTCACATCTTTCGATATGAAGGTTGGATATTTTTTAAATTGAATAACTCATTAACTGATATTCAAATAATCTTTAATGATCTTCAATACACCAAAATTATCATTAGAACAAGCTTCAAAATTTGCCGCTTTTTTTACTGAAGGATGTGCGTTTTTCATCGCATAAGAATATTTCGAATTTTCAAGCATCTGAATATCATTCATATAATCTCCGAAAGCCATTGTCTGTTGTGGCGTAATGTTAAGAACTTTCTGAAGTTTTTCCAAAGCATTGCCTTTATTGATGTTCTTATTCATAATATCCAGCCAATACTGTCCAGACACTACAATTTCAAGATCATACTTTTCAAATTCTTTTAAAAAAGGATAAACGTTTAATTCAGATCCATCAGCATGATACACTGCAATTTTAAAAATACTGTCATCAATAGCTTCTGTAAGGTCTTCCCTTCTTTCATTATCCGTATAAAATTGTGAAATATAATCTATAAAATCCTGATTATCTGTTTCAAAATATGCTTTCTTTTTTCCCGACAAAACGGCTGTAGCACCCGGAATTGTTCTTATTACAGTAATAATTTCTGCAACATATTTCTGATCTAACTGATCAGCAAAAAGTTCTTCATTTTTATAAATAACGTACCCTCCATTTTCTGCAATAAAAGCCATTTCATTTTCAATCTCACCAAAATATTTTGTGATGCCCAACATCTGTCTTCCGCTCGCAGGAACGAATAAAATATTTCTCTTTTTCAATTCTTCATAAATTTTCGGAAATTCCGGGCTTACTTCATGTGAAGAATTCAGGAAAGTTCCGTCCATATCGGTTACAATTAATTTAATATTTTCCATACTGTCAGTAAAAAATGAATCTATCGAGCGATTTCAAGATATAAAGCTACTGAATTCATTTTTAATTTATTGTTTTCTATTTTTATGATTTCTTAATAATAAAGGTTTAAAATTCTATTCAATAAAAAAATTAAACTCTTTTCTATATTGTGACGGGCTTTTTTTAATATACTGTTTAAACGTTTTATTGAAGTAACTAAAATTATTAAAACCCGATTCAAAGCAAACCTCTGTAATACTCAAAGGCTTTTCAGCAAGTAATTTTAATGAATGTGTAATTCGATATTCATTCACAAACTGAGTAAAGGTTTTATTGGTTATTTTCTTAAAATAACGACAGAAAGACGGCACTCTCATATTCGCCAGATCAGCAATTTCTTCCAACGTAATCTGTTCCTTAAAATGATCTTTCACATAATTAAAAATCAAATTAATTCTGTCATTATCTTCAACCTGTGTCTGTAAGTAATATTTCCCTGCATTCAAAATCCGGTAATCTGACGTAGAAGCTAACGCATCTAATATTTCTATAAACTTAACAAGCTTTTCCAAAGACGAAGACTCATGCATCTCTACAATTTTTTTGCCAATGATCTTCTTTATATTTTCTGAAAACACAATTCCCGCTTTTGATTTTTCCAAAAGGTTGGCAATTCTTTGCATTTCGGGAAGTTCCCAAATCGTTTCTCCTAAAAAATCTGGTTTAAACTGAATTACCATTTCGTAATCGTTATTAGTATTTTCATTTGTCATTCCGCAATGTGGCAAATTGCTTCCCATCAATACAAGATCTCCGTCAGAAAAGTAAGAAATATTACTTCCAATCTGCCTTTTTCCAGAACCTCCGCAGACGAAAATCAATTCAACCTCAGGATGATAATGCCAAACGTGAGATTTGAGATTTTCATTCTGAAGAAATTTCAAACTAGTAAAACTGCTTCCAATATTAGGTTTTACCGCTTCAAAGGCAGGATGTGAATGTTTCATTTTACACCAATAAATTCATATACAAAATTAACAATAATTATTTATTTAATTAACATAAAGGTTAATATAAAACATAAATATGAAAATTGTATTGTAGATTCCATCAATTATCCGTCATACATTTGCAGTATAAATTATTGATAATAAAAATCTTATCATTATGACTAGAATATTAAAATCTACTTTTCTTGCAGGATTTCTACTAATCTCAGCAAGTTTGATGAGTAAAGACAGAGATTTTTCTCTTTCTTTCGGAAACGCAACAGCGAAAACTGTAAATTTTGAAGTACTAAATGCACAAAATATATCTCTTGTAATTTATAACGAAACTTATGGAGAAGTATTTTCGGAAAAATTGGGAACGGAAAATTCTGTATCAAAATCTTACAATTTGGAAGATTTAGCTTCGGGAACTTATTTTTTAGTCGCTGAATCTGAGCAGAAAATTGAAAAATTTAAAATAAAAATCAATTCTGACAACACACTGGAAATTGAAAAGACACCTTTTGCCGAAATTAATAAACCGGAATATACGATTTCCGGAAATATGGTAAAACTTCACCTTTCAGGTTTGAAAACTGACGCCGATATTACTGTAACAGATCTTTCGGAAAATGTATACTACAGCGCAACAAAAAAAGCACAAGACGGAGACATTAATCTGACATTTGACCTTGGTCTGAGAACAGCAGATAAATATATTATTACTGTGGAAGAAGGCGGAAACGTTTTTAACAAAATTATCGCTCTTAACTAAAAGAGATTCATCTATTTCCGTATTATATCGGCATTAAAATTTTACGTACAATCAGTATTGAGGCAGCTATTTTCTTTAAATCACGGAAAATGTGCTACCTCAATTTTTTTATGATAATATCTTTTTAGCGTTGATAATTTTAAGACTTTATTCTTCCTTTTTAAAACTTACCACTTGGTATTCATCATCTGAACAGAATTTTTTACAACTCTCATCATTAAACTTATCAGGATTTTCTAAAAAAGTTTCAATGTACTTTATACTTTCCTCTGTATTGGCAGGAACTATTAAAATATGAAAATTATCGATTACGTTCTGATCAGCATTTTCAACTGATTCTTTTTTATGCTGGAGTGCTTCTTTATAATTCATAATCAGTCAGTTATTTTTCAAAAATTAATCTTCCTTCAAACGGTTCGCTCCAAACGATAAAAATTTGAAAATCGTGTCTATGTATCTGTGCCTGAACAACTTCATATTCACCGTTTTCATTCTTTTTTTCAACAGTTAAATTTGATCCTTCACCAATTTCCTGACTGGTGTATTCTACCTGATACTGTTCCTGAGTATTTTTAACAAAGTCTTCTTTACTGAAAAATTTCTGTGCCATGATATTTATTTCTTAATATAACCTGGCTAATGAATAAAGTATGCCAATTGTTGATGAAAATACTACTTGGGTATTTCAGGTGGATTAATTCTTTCTGTTTTAGTTGATAATGTTCTTAAAAATGATTCTAATTGAGAAATTTCTATATCCGTCAATTCCAATAATCTTACCATATTTGATTTTTCGGAAGTTAACGTATTTCCTTCATGAATGGTTGTTCTGTTTTGATAAGGTTCAGGATTTCCTTTGCTGTAAAAATCTATAACTTCTGTCAGCGTCTTCATAGATCCATTGTGAAGCCAAGGTCCTGTTCGTGCCACTTCTCTTAAACTCGGAACGCGGAATTTTCCAACATCTTCAAAGTTTTCCGTCACTAGATATCTTCCCAAATCTTCCTGCTTGGAATTCAATAAAGCGGTTCCTATATTTTCAAAACGGTTGCTGGAGAAATATCCTGAATGATGACAATTCATACATTGCGCTTTCGTACGGAAAAGATGCAATCCCATGACTTCATCATCAGTATAAATTTCAGTTTTACCATCAATAAACTGATCAAATTTTGAGGGAGAACTTTTAACGGTTCTTTCGAAAGTTGCAATCGCTTTGGCAATTCTTTCTTTCGTCACTTTTTTATCACCAAAAGCTTTTTCAAATAAGAGTTCATAGCCTTTTATTTTAGCGATTTTTCCTGCTGCAATATCAATATGCTCACTCATTTCCCTTTCATCCTGAATCGGCATCTGCGACTGATCTTCCAGAGATTCTGCTCTTCCGTCCCAGAAAAGTGATTTTGCATACGCAACATTTAAAATAGTCATTGAATTTCTTGTTCCGATTTGTCGGTCGTGTCCGAAGGAAAAAGTCCGGTTATCTGTCCAGGCAAGTTCGGGATCGTGGCAGGAAGCACAGGCGATCTGATTAGATTTTGAAAGTCTTGGATCAAAAAAAAGTGTTTTTCCTAATAATTCTTTCTCTTGAGAATATTGATTACCGTTAGGAAATTGAATTTCGGGTAAATGTCCGATTTCAGAAAAAGAAGATAAAGCTTCTTGGTCGAGAATGGGTTTTGGCCAACTTGAAGAATTACCAGAAGAATACAGTTTTCTAAGATGAGCCATAAAAGAAGCTTTTTGCTCAAGATCTTTACGAACACTACTATTTAAGCAGTTATTCAGAAGGGATACCGTGAGAAAGAGAATCAGCAACCAGCTTAGTACGTTCTTCATTATTCATTGAAGTTTTTGCAAAATTATGGATTCTTCTGCCGTTATCCTATTTTTCTTTTGAAGCAGAATTAAATTTGGAATCTTTTTATCTTATTTCGAGCAAATTTTGTATTACTGTGGAATGTTGTAATAACTGACTGTAGCTCTAGCCCCGATTGCAGCTTTGTTTGAGCTCATTTTTCAGGTGTTTCGGCGGCGCAGCCGAAACACCTGAAAAATAGCGAGTGCGGAAAGCGGGAAACAGCTTCAAAAAAGTTTAAATAGATTTTAAAATAAAACCCCAGCCGAAACTGAGGTTTTCATTTTTTGGAATTGTAATTAATTTTTCAAATATTTTGCTACTTTTTCTTCCAGATCTTCAAGATTAAAAGGTTTTGCAACATAATCATCTGCCTGAGCCGTTTGTGCCAATGCCACGATATCGTTATTGGCAGTCACATAGATGACAGGAATTTTTTTGAATTCTTCATGATTTTTTAAAAGCTTGGTAGCTTCTACTCCACCGATTTTAGGAATCCAATTGTCCATGAGAATTACATCCGGCTGAAACTGTGAAACACGTTCAATAATGTCGTGCGACGTTTCTGAAATTTCAACAAGATAACCGTTTTCTTCGAAAATGATCGTGATGACTTCCAAAATGGTTTTATCATCATCAAAAATCAAAATCTTCTTATTATTCATATAGGTCTAATTTATTTCTTTTTAACTTTATTTTTTACTACAACTCATTAATATATGCTGCCAAATCTTCCGGCTTTATGATAAGATTATATTCTCCGGCGTGGATAGCCTGTTTGGGCATATAATCAACTTCGGCCGTTTCGGGATCCTGAACCCAAGCTTTACCACCGTTTTTTTTAATATAATGCAGACCTTCCACTCCGTCGGCATTTGCTCCTGATAAAAGTATGCCAACCATTCTTTCGCCAAAAATTTCCGCAGCGGATCTGAATGTAACATCTATCGACGGTCGGGAATAATTCATTTTTTCTGAACTGTCAAGCGATACCCTAAATTCATCTTCAAACAAAAGGTGATAATCGGCAGGAACTAAATATACTTTATTTTTTTCTAATTCCGTTTTGTCCTCAATTTCAATTACTTCAATGTTCGAATATTGCTGCAACAACATATTTAAAATATTATTAGGCTGCGATTTACGATGCACAATAATGATAATGGTGACATTTAATTCTGTATTCAGATGTTTCATCATCTGTATAATGACCTGCAGACTTCCCGCAGAACCTCCAATGGCAACCAAATCAATTGTAGTGTTAGTTTTTCCCATCACTTAATGTGTTTAATAATGACCTATCTTTTTCCAGATCTTTTGATCATCCACCTGTTGATAATCTTTATTAATACCTGAAAATCGGAGTGTTTCTTTTGCTCCCAACGCCAGATAGCCAAAATTTTCCAGACTGTCATCAAAAAGCTTAAAAACTCTTTCCTGTAAAGGTTTATCAAAATAGATCAAAACATTTCTGCAAATAATCAATTGGAAACTGTTAAAAGACGTATCTGAAACAAGATTATGCGTTGACAGAATCAGTTTTTCCTGTAAGCTTTTATCAAATCTAACACTGTCGTAATTGGCAATATAATATTTTGAAAAATCCTCTTTTCCTCCTGAAAGCATGTAATTTTCAGAATATAATTTCATCTGATGTAAAGGAAATACGCCAGCTCTTGCTGTTTCCAACACCGAGGGATTAATATCTGTGCCGTAAATCAAGGATTTATGATAAAGATTAGCTTCTTTCAATAAAATAGCAATTGAATAGGCTTCTTCACCTGTCGAGCAACCCGCCAGCCAGATTCTTATCAACGGATAAGTTCCCAATTGCGGCAAAATCTTTTCTCTTAATTCTTTGAAAAAATAAGGATCACGAAACATTTCTGTAACATTTACCGTAATTTCTTCTACAAAACGTTTTAAATAGTCAATATCATTAAGTACAGTGTAGCGTAATTCTGCAAAGCTGGTAAATTTATCAATAAGACAAATCCTGTTGATCCTTCGTTTAAAAGATGCCCTGCTGTAATCGGAAAAATCATATCCGTACAGATCGTAGACATCCTTTATAAGAATTTCAACCTCATCGTCTTTTACAATACTTGGCTCGAGCATCAGGATAATTTTTCTATGGCAGTTAATAGCTGATCTACATTGATCGGTTTTGAAATATAATCATCGGCTCCCGCTTCCAGACATTTTTCCCTGTCACCCTGCATTGCCTGCGCCGTAACCGCAATAACAGGAATTTTACTATTTCCTGAAGGCATATTTCGGATAATTTTCAGTGCTTCATAACCATCCATTTCAGGCATCATCATATCCATTAAAACAATTCCTATCTGAGGATCATTTTCTATCATAAGAATAGCTTCCTGAGCAGATGTACTGCTTTCAGTCTGATAATTGCGCGCTTTTAATGTTATTTTTAAAGCAAATATATTTCGTGGATCATCGTCCACAATTAAAACTTTTTTATTCATCAGAATTCAGCTCTTTAATTTTCATATAACCAGACACGCAACAGCGACAAAAGCTGGTCTATATCTACCGGTTTTGAGATATAATCTGATGCTCCCGCAGTAATACATTTTTCACGGTCCCCAATCATAGATTTTGCGGTAATGGCAATTACCGGAAGTCTTGAAAACGCAGGCATTTTCCGAATTTGTCTTATCGTTTCATATCCGTCCATTTCCGGCATCATCATATCCATCAGGGCAACATCAATATCTGGATTTAATTTAATCTGTTCAAGCGCCTGCTTGCCGTCCATCGCCAAAATAACTTCAACTTTATATTTCTCCAGCGCTTTGGTTAATGAGAATATATTTCTGGCATCATCATCGGTAATCAGGATTTTTTTACCGCTTAAAACATCCGTTAAAGATCCCAGTGCTTTACTTCTTGAAACTTCACTGAAATTATTTTTTTCTTCCACCAAATGTAAGAACAATCCTACCTCATCCAAAATTCTTTGATATGAATGAACGGTTTTTACGACGATAGAATCTGCGTATTGTTTAATTTTAGCTTCTTCAGAATTAGATAAATTACGTTCAGTAAAAATAATTACCGGAAGATTTTCCAAACCTTCATAACTTTTAATCGATTCTATAATTTGGTATTCATTGCCTTTGGACGTTCCAATATCTAAAATAACACAATCAGCTTTTTCTGTTGTTAAGGCTTTCACACTGTCTTCCACATTATTTTCCACTGACAAAGAAATATTAAAATTGCTCAGGAAATAAGACAACGCACTTGCATGTTTGGCATTTTCTTCAACAATCAATACTTTTTGCGGAGACTTTTGAAGTGCTTCTTCAATTTTTCTGAAAACTCCTGACATCTGCTCTAAAGCAACAGGCTTGTTGATAAAATCAATCGCTCCTTTCATCATACTTTCATGTTTTACATGTAAAGCAGACATCATGTGCACAGGAATGTGTCTTGTTTTCGAATTAGATTTCAACTCATCCATTACTTTCCAACCGTCTTTTACAGGAAGCTGGATATCCAATAAAACTGCCAGTGGACGATACTGTTCTGCCGCCGACAGCGCATGATCTCCTCTTACCACGACAACCCCTTTATAATTCTGCATTCTGGCATATTTCAATAATGCTTTTGCAAAATTGGTATCATCTTCTATAATAAGAATTACTTTGTCATCTTTTGTAATTGAATCTCTGTCATCATCAATATTTTCAGGGATTTCCAAGAAATTGGCATCTACAGAATGATCATCTATGATATTTTTGATTTCCTGAACATCTTCCTGAATAATTTCAATTAAATGTTCATCGGTTTCACTATAAACAGACTTTGATTTTTCATTAACAGGAATGCTAAAACTGAACTCACTTCCTTCATCAACCTTACTCGACAGAGACAATTCGCCACCCAACAATCTGGCAATTTCACGGCTGATAGAAAGACCAAGTCCCGTTCCTCCAAACTTACGTCTTGTAGAACCGTCTGCCTGCTGGAACGCTTCAAATATAATTCTCTGCTTCTCTTCTGCAATCCCGATTCCCGTATCTTTTACACTGAAAATAATGAAATCTTTATTTTTAGGATCTTTTTTAATATTTAAATTAATGCTTCCTTCACTTGTAAATTTCAAAGCGTTAGACAATAGATTTCTCAGTACCTGATCTACTCTTAACCGATCTGTTTCAATAGTTTTAAGTCCGCTTTCAATATTGATATTAAACTCAATTCCTTTTTCCTGAACCATCGGATTGAATAATTTCTGAAGATCATCTGCTACTTCATTAATGATAACATTCTGATATTCCAAGGTCATTTTGCCGGACTCAATTTTAGCTAAATCTAATATCTCATCAATTAGAGTTAAAAGACTGCTTCCCGAACTTTGGATAACTTTCGCCGATTCTATCTGATCTTCATTAAGATTCTCCTCGTGATTTTCAGACATTAAACGGGAAAGAAGGAGAATTGAATTTAACGGTGTTCTCAGCTCATGAGACATATTTGCCAAAAATTCTGACTTATATTTTGTGCTTAACGCTAATTCTTCAACTTTTTTCTGAATTTCAATATTACGTTCGGCGATTAAATAGTTTTTATCTTCCAATAATTTTGAACGTTCTTCCAATTCAGTATTTGCCTGCATCAGCTCTTCCTGCTGCACTTTCAGTTCTTCTTCCGATGCCTGAAGCTTTTGAGTTTGTGCCTCTAATTCTGTATTGAGATTTTCCAATTCAGAATGCTGAACCTGCAATTCTTCTGATTGAGCCTGAGTTTCTTCAAATAATTGCTGTTCTTTTTCACGACCTTTAGCGGCAGTTAAAGCAATACCGATATTTCTCGTACATTCTAAGAAATAGTCTATTCTCCCTTCGCTGAAATTTTCAGATGAACCCATTTCCAAAACACCGATGGCATGACCTTCTGAAATGATAGGAATGACCAATATCCCGTTGATTTTCAATTTACTGCTTGCAAAAGTAACAGCAAAATCATTTTCATTAAGATCATTGTAAACTTTTTCTTTTTCTTGAATAAATACCTGTCCGATCATTCCTTCACCAGGTTGGAAAGATTTTTTCATATTTCCTTCCAGACCTAAAGCGGTATTTAATCTCAAAGTTCCTTCATCCAGTAAATAAATTGCTC
>Ga0308171_1000267_pt1 | contig 140606 bp, 123 predicted proteins | sample PhyGR1_FD_202135 | JGI IMG/M metagenome (GOLD analysis project Ga0308171, IMG submission 202135) | Phyllosphere microbial communities from UC Gill Tract Community Farm, Albany, California, United States - DLSLSG.R1 | ecosystem: Host-associated > Plants > Phyllosphere > Unclassified | place... | reverse complement strand
CTGGCGCCGAATGACGACAATTTCGTTGCCGCAAGCGAGGAAGACAACCTCATCGCCCCCGTGGAAAATCGCCCCGAGAGAGGTTTTCCCAAGGCGAGCTGGCTCGACGCGATGCCGCCGGAAGCCTTTGAGGCAGCGGACAGCGAACCGGACCATATTTCATCGGTCAATTCCGACGATAACGGGCTTTACCGCATGTTCATCAGCGTCTCTCCCTGATTGCCATATCGACACGATTTTTATGGTTAGCGAATTCTTAATATCTACGGCCCAGACTCAGGGTTGATGATTCTGTGTGTATCGCGAAGAGCTGGCATTCCTGCCAGCGACGCACACGGCGCTCCCGCATGAGCGGGCGAGATGACACCTGTACATCACCGGCGCGGCAATCTTTCAACATAGGCCAAATGCGGATCAGAGAGCCAAGGGACTGGCCCTCTCGCAGCCAGCGACGGTAATCGATAGGAACGGAGCGCAGCATGTTACCGCCTGTACCGAAAATTCCGGCAGCCGATGCCGCCTATGGAGCCGCAGCCTCGCAGACGCAGCGCGGGGAGCCGAAGGAGGCCGTGCAGCCGCAGGCAAGCAATCTTGCTCCCGACAATGGCAGCAGTCTTTTCGCCAAAGCCGCAGTCACCTCTCTCGCCAGCGAATATCAGCTTTCCCGCAGCACCGCCGTTCTGGCGGAGGCGCTTGGCAAGCTTATGAACCTGCCAAGGCGCGATGGCGAAGCCATTCAAACCTATGTGATGCGTCTGACGGATGCGCTGCGCGCCCTGCCCGCACCGCAGCGCCTGGCGCTGGAACAACAGGTCAGCAAAGTCCTGCAGGGGTTGAGCCTTTCGATGCTCGCAGAAATCCTGAAACAGCCAACCGGGCCGGATGCCGCAAGGCTTGCGCTGCTGATCGAACTTTCCCGCTACAAGGGAACGGATCTTGCGGCGAAGGCGGTGGTGTCCTCTTATCAGCAGAACAATTCGGCCAATCCGGTGACCGCGCAGCCAGTACAAGCGAGACAGCAGAACGGCCCGAGCCAGAGTGCTGACGGCCGCCCAAACCCGGCAACGACCACCACAACAACAGCACAACCGGCAACCGCCGCCGCGCCCGGCCGGCTGTTGCCTATGCTCATAGGCCCGCTTGCCCAAAGCGCCGCCGCAATAAAAGCCATGGTTGCGGCGCAGGCAGCGCCGCAAGGCCCGCAGGCCAATCTTCCCGCCCCACCTGCCGACATGTCCGACTCTCCGCACGATGCGGCAAAACCGGAAGGGAAAGCCGCCGAAAGCACCGTACGCTCGCCTCAGCCGCAAACGGGCAGCACAACAAAAGAAGCTTCGACAGATGCCCGCCCGGCAAATCCGCCACGGGCTGAGAACGCTGAGATGCGCCCTGCACTTCAGCATCGGGACACGATGAAGCTGGAGCCGAGGGAAATCCGCACTACCTTGAACCCGCCATCCAGCCAGTCCACGGCTGGCGCCAAGGATATGGAAAACCTGCTCCTTGCTGCAGTGGCCGGCAAACTTCCCGCCAAGGCCACCACCGCTGCCCAACTTTCCGCCACGCCACCTGGCGCCGTACCGCAACCACTCGAAGAGCAGCCTGCCGAAAAAACTGCCCTCGCAGCGCCCATCCACCCGACCGGGGAGGAAACGGAGACGATTACCAACCGGCCAGAAGCCCAGCCCATGCCCCGCGCCGCGCTCGACCCGGAAGCAAGAATGGCGATGCTGGAACAAACGGCTTCGCAATCGCTGATCGCTGCGGCTCTGGCAAAAGACGGCACGCCGTTACCGCTCGTCGCATACCCGCCGGCAGAAGAGGACCACGAATCGGAAACGCCGCATCGCGGGCGTGGTCCATTTTCCGAGGATGAAGCGAATGGCGAGGCGGAGGGCGAAAATCCCGACGGTCAGGACGAGATGGAAGAGCGGGTCGCCGCCAATGACGAGATTGGGGATGGGGAAAATCCGCGGACAGCGGCTTTCGACGACAGTGCGGAAAATTATTACCTCAAGATGAGTGGCATGCACTGAATTCCGCGCCGCCCATTGGCCTGTGCCACGAACACTATAGCCAACAAAAAACCCGCCGGAAAATTCCGGCGGGTTCTTTATATCAAACGATCTCTAGCGATTATTCGCTGCGGTTCTTCAGAGCCGCACCGAGGATGTCGCCGAGCGAAGCGCCAGAGTCGGACGAACCGAACTGTGCGACGGCTTCCTTCTCTTCAGCGATTTCCAGAGCCTTGATCGAAAGCATGACCTTGCGGTCCTTCTTCGAGAAGTTGACGACGCGAGCGTCGAAAACCTGGCCAACTGCGAAACGCTCCGGACGCTGATCGTCACGATCGCGTGCGAGGTCGTTGCGGCGGATGAAGGAGGTGATGTCCTCGTGGTTGACGAGCTTCACTTCCACGCCACCGTCGTTAACGGCGATGACTTCGCACGAAACGACTGCGTTCTTGCGCAGGTCGCCGGACGTTGCGGCTTCACCGACAGCATCCTTGCCGAGCTGCTTGATGCCGAGCGAGATGCGTTCCTTCTCGACGTCAACATCGAGAACGACGGCCTTGACCACGTCACCCTTGTTGAACTCTTCGATGACCTGTTCGCCCGGACGGTTCCAGTCGAGATCCGACAGGTGAACCATGCCGTCGACATCGCCTTCGAGGCCGATGAACAGGCCGAATTCGGTCTTGTTCTTGACTTCGCCTTCGACTTCAGTGCCGGCCGGATGGCTGAAGGCAAATGCCTGCCACGGGTTTTCCAGCGTCTGCTTGAGGCCGAGCGAGATACGGCGCTTGGACGGATCGACTTCGAGAACGACAACGTCAACTTCCTGGCTCGTGGACAGGATCTTGCCGGGATGTACGTTCTTCTTGGTCCAGGACATTTCGGAAATGTGGATCAGGCCTTCGATGCCCGGCTCCAGCTCAACGAATGCACCGTAGTCGGTGATGTTCGTGACCGTACCGGAGATCTTCTTGCCAACCGGGTACTTGGCGGAGATGCCATCCCACGGATCGGACTCGAGCTGCTTCATGCCGAGCGAGATACGGTGGGTTTCCTGGTTGATGCGGATGATCTGAACCTTGACCTGCTGGCCAATGTTGAGGATTTCCGAAGGATGGTTGACGCGGCGCCATGCCATGTCGGTAACGTGCAGCAGGCCGTCGATGCCGCCGAGGTCAACGAACGCACCGTAATCGGTGATGTTCTTGACGACGCCGTCAACAACCTGGCCTTCTTCGAGGTTCTGAACGATTTCAGAACGCTGCTCGGCGCGGGACTCTTCGAGAACCGTGCGGCGCGAGACAACGATGTTGCCGCGACGCTTGTCCATCTTGAGGATTTCGAAGGGCTGCGGGTTGTGCATCAGCGGGGTAACGTCGCGGATCGGACGGATGTCGACCTGCGAACGCGGAAGGAAGGCAACGGCGCCGTCCAGATCGACGGTGAAACCACCCTTGACCTGGTTGAAGATAACGCCTTCGACGCGCTCGCCAGCTTCGAACTTGGCTTCGAGCTTGACCCAGCTTTCTTCGCGGCGAGCCTTCTCGCGCGACAGAACGGCTTCGCCGAGTGCGTTTTCGATGCGCTCGACGTAAACTTCGACTTCGTCGCCGACCTTCAGCGTGCCGTCCTTGGACTTCGCGCCGAATTCCTTCAACGGTACGCGGCCTTCAACCTTGAGGCCAACGTCGACGATGGCAACGTCCTTCTCGATTGCCGTCACGATACCCTTGGCAACATAGCCTTCGGCAAGATCGTTAGAGGCAAAGGATTCTTCGAGAAGCGCTGCGAAATCTTCGCGCGTGGGGGTAGATACTGACATGAAATCTCCTGATTGCATCCGCGCGAGAGCGAATACAAAAGCGCCGGTGGGCTAGCGTTGTTGATACCCGAACCCATGCCCGCCTTTTCAAAAGGCTTCCCGGCGCAAGGACATGTCTTCAGGCAATTCCGGACTAAACGCGGACCGATTCAAGCGGTTCCGCGAAAAACCTGTTTCTTCAGGGCGGCGTCGATAATCATCCGCGCGGCCTGAAACGCCGCCTCTATACTCATTTCCGACGTATCTAGCAAGTGCGCGTCTTCAGCCGGTTTCAACGGGCTGTCGGCTCGGCCCATGTCGCGCTCGTCGCGTTTCTTCACCTCGGCGAAAATGGCGTCGTAGTCTGCAACGCTGCCGTTGGCGACAATTTCATCATAACGCCTGCGCGCCCGCACGTCCGGCGAAGCGGTGACGTAGAGTTTCACCGGCGCATCAGGGCACACCACCGTGCCGATGTCGCGGCCATCCAGAACCGTGCCCGGTTCCTTTGCCGCAAACCGCTGCTGCGCTGTCACGAGCGCGCGCCTCACCGGCGTCATCACCGCAATCCTGGACGCCGCCTCGCCGATATCGTGCCTTGAAAGCACCGCGCGGTCGAGGCCGGCAAGGTCGAGTTGCAGCGCCACCTTTTCAGCGACTTTCTCGTCATCGAGCGACAGGCCGGCGTCAAGAAGTGCCTTGGCCGTGGCTCTGTAGGTCAGCCCGGTGTCGAGATGATGGAAACCATAGGTCTCCGCAATCTTGCGTGACAAGGTCCCTTTGCCCGCCGCAGCTGGCCCATCTATGGCAATCGTAAAGGTCATGAAGCTTTCTGCCTGTGCGTCCATCATTAATACAGTAGAGTGCGTCGGCCTCCAATCTTTATGAGCAGCCTGACATACAAGTCGCATCATGGGAGGGCGGCCTCCAAAGTTTGTCTTTGACACGAAAGACCGCAACGATTAAGGGGACCGGCTAGAAATTTTACCGTCTATGCCGGTTTTACGGCGTACACACCGAAACTCATTCGACAATTTGAGGCTTAGACAGTGGCAAAAGCGGACCTTGGTACCAAGCGCACAGACCCCGATACCGGCAAGAAGTTCTACGATCTGAACCGCGACCCGGTCGTTTCTCCCTATAGCGGCAAGTCCTGGCCGCTCTCTTTCTTTGAAGAAAGCACCGCTCAGGCAAAGCTCGAGCAGGCTGAAGAAGAAGAAGTCGCGGAAGTCGATGCCGAAAACACGGAAGTCGAACTCGTATCGCTGGAAGACGCCGACGGCGACAACAGCGGCGACGATATCCCGGACCTGGGCGACGATGACGACGACGTGGAAATCGGCGACGACGACGACACCTTCCTTGAAGCCGACGAAGACGACGATGACGACGACATGTCCGGCATCATCGGCGTACCGGGCGACGACGAAGAAGCTTGATCTTATTGGATAAACCAGCCCGGCGACAAAAAAATGAAGCCGGGCTGTTTTTTGTGCTTGCACTCTTCGATTAGCCGAAGTAGTAAGCCGCCACCGAACGGAACAACAGCCGCTTCGGTTCCCGGAACCGGACGAAATGCCGGAACCCTTATGGGGCTATAGCTCAGCTGGGAGAGCGCTTGCATGGCATGCAAGAGGTCAGCGGTTCGATCCCGCTTAGCTCCACCAAACCTTCTAAAATACAAATTTCTATCGTCCAGCACGGGCGTTCGTGCGAAATTGTCTGTTCTTCGCGCTGACTATTGCAAGAGCGCCCGCACATCCTGCCCGTTGATCCGGCATTCCACCGACGGAACGCCGCCGCCTTCTTCCAGCACCCGGCATTCCAGATATTTGCCGCGCAGGCGGTTCTCCAGCGCCTTGAAGGCGTTCAGGCCGCAGGCATAACGGCGGCCGTCAGGTCCGGCGCAAACCCGGTTGCGGTCGATGTCTTCCACGCCGGCGAGGCGGAACTCCTGTCCTTTGAAGGTGAAGCGATTGTTGGACGCAACGCGCAGGCGCTGATCCGCATATATTTTCAGGGGGTATGGATCGGGCGGGGTCGGAATACGCTCATAATTCTGATGGCGGGGATCGACCCTGACCGGAGAGGTCGTCCACAGCGTTTCCGTGTTTGCGGAGAGGCCAGTCGCTGGATATGCCGCCTCGCCATTCATGAGCGAGGCGATGCGGATGCCGGCTATACCAAGCCCCGTGACCAGCACGATCTGAAACAGCAAAATGAAAACCTGCCGAACCATGTCACCGCACATCAAAACAATCGACAAGAAATAGATCGGCGTTTTTCAAGACAGACCGAACGCGATAAATATTACATCAATAAAATCTTGCGCGAGGTGATGTCTCGCACCGTGCCCATCGCCATGATTGGAATGCGGTCACCATCAAGGATAACCCTGCCCGTTGTCCGCAGCCAGCGAAAATCGCCGGATTTGAGTTCGATGCGGTATTGCTGATCATAGAACACGCCGTTCGTCAGCGAGTTGTAAACCGCCTTGGCCACGCGCGCGCGCGAGCCGCTTTCGATCTGATCTATGAAATCCTCCACGGGAATGCCGCGGGCGGCTTTCTCTTCGGAAAATTCGCGCAGGCGAGCCGCCACAGCATCCAGATAAACCAGATTCTGTCCCACGTTCCAGGTGTAATAACCCACAAGTGTTTCTTCGAGATATATATCCTCTAACATCGGCCTTCTACATTATGGATGCTTTTGACGCGGGTCTTAACATAAAGGACGATACGCGACTAACCACAAGCACTTATTCTTTTGTCTGATCGCTACGTAAAGTTTTACATGCGCGGCGGCATCCGCGTTTCCCCGCCCGCTTGTTGGCGAACAGGCATTCCTGTGCCAAAGAAGGTCGATACCGACGCCATCTACCAGAGGAGCCGCCGTGACCATAGGGCTTGCCCACGCCGAACTCATCGCCGTCGTCACCGCCATCACCACGGACGAGCCGCGGGTAATGACCGTGCGGGCGGGCGCGGCACTTCCATCAGGGCCGTTTGAATTCGGACACAGGACGCTTCAGAGCGGGTTGAGAGAGTGGATACACGAACAGACACATCATCCCGTCGGCTATCTCGAACAACTCTACACCTTCGCCGACCGGGACCGCAACAATGACATTCTTGGCGGAAGAACCATATCGATCGGTTATCTCGGGCTGGTTCGCGAACAGGAGCCGCCCGGCAATGGCCGCCCTATCTGGCATGGCTGGTACGAGTATTTTCCTTGGGAAGACCATCGGCAGGGCCGGCCGGCGGTTCTGGACACAATCATCGAGAAGCTGCGCTGCTGGGCGGATTCCGACCCTGCCTGCAAAGGCCAGCGCCATTTACGCGCCGACTTCACCTTCGGCCTTGATGGCGGCGGCTGGAACGAGGAACTGACACTTCAGCGCTACGAATTGCTCTATGAGGCCGGACTGGTCGAAGAAGCCCAGAGTGAGCCTCGGATCAATTTCGGCAGACCGATGTTTGCCGATCACCGTCGCATTCTTGCCACCGGCATCGCGCGCCTCCGGGCTAAGATTAAATACCGGCCTGTAGTTTTCGAACTGATGGCCGACGCTTTCACCCTGCTGCAATTGCAGCGCGCGGTGGAGGCGCTCGCCGGTCTGACGCTGCACAAGCAGAACTTCCGCCGGCTGATAGAACAGCAACAGCTGGTGGAAGAAACTGGCGACATGGCGACCGAAACCGGCGGACGCCCTGCAAAGCTCTTCCGATTCCGCCAGACCGTTGTGGATGAACGCGCCCTTTCCGGAACCAAACTGCCACTCTCCCGCAATTGACATATGCTCACAATGAGAATATCTGTTTGCCGTAGATATACTCAAATAGAGTATAAATGGGAGAGTGCCGTGAACGAACAGATATCTGCCGCAAGCCTTTACGACCGCGTCAGCCGCGTCATTCCCAAGGCGGAATGGATGGGTTTTCAGGATGATGTGGAGGCGATCCTCGATCTGAAGCGCAGGCGCAACGCCGTCATCCTCGCCCATAATTACCAGACGCCGGAAATCTTCCACGGCGTTGCCGATATCGTTGGCGACAGCCTCGCCCTTGCGCGCAAGGCAATGGAAGTAGAAGCGGATGTGATCGTTCTCGCCGGCGTGCATTTCATGGCCGAGACGGCAAAGCTGCTAAATCCGGGAAAAACCGTGCTTATTCCGGATATGGCCGCCGGCTGCTCGCTCGCCGATTCCATCACGCCCGAAGACATCGCACTTCTGCGCAAGGCCTATCCCGGCGTTCCTGTCGTCACTTACGTGAACACGTCGGCGGCGGTGAAGGCGGCTTCCGACATATGCTGCACCTCCGGCAATGCCCGCCAGGTGGTGGAATCGCTCGGCGTGCCGCGCGTGCTGATGCTGCCGGACGAATATCTGGCGAAGAATGTAGCGCGGGAGACCAATGTCGAACTCATCGCATGGCGCGGCCATTGCGAGGTGCATGAGCTTTTCACCGTCGACGACATCAGGGAATTGCGCGAAAGCCATCCCGGCATCACCGTTCTCGCGCATCCCGAATGTCCGCCCGATGTCGTTGAGGCCGCAGATTTTTCCGGCTCGACCGCTGTCATGTCGGACTACGTCGGCCGGGAAAGACCGGCCCGCGTGGTGCTTTTGACGGAATGCTCGATGAGCGACAATGTCGCCGTGCATCATCCCGATGTTGAATTCATCCGCCCCTGCAACCTCTGCCCGCACATGAAGCGCATCACGCTCGGCAATATCCGCACAGCGCTTGAAGAAAACCGCCACGAGGTGACAATCGATCCGGCTGTTGCGGTCGCCGCCCGCCGCGCGGTGGAAAGGATGCTGGCGGTATGAGTGACGCTCTGTCGCAATATGCGGGCAGGACGGTCATCGTCGGCAGCGGTATTGCCGGCCTGATGGCAGCATTGACGCTCGCACCGCAACCGGTACTGCTTCTGACCCGCGGCGCGCTCGGTTGCGAAACGTCCAGCGCCTGGGCGCAGGGCGGCATTGCTGCAAGCCTTGGCGCTGACGACAGCACTGCACTGCATCTTGCCGATACGCTCGCCGCAGGCGACGGCCTCTGTGACGCGGCTATGGCAGCAGATATCGTCTCCACCGCCCCCGCCGTCATCGATGCCCTGGAACGAGCCGGAGTTCGTTTCGATCGCGATGCACAAGGCAGGCTCGTTTTCGGGCTGGAAGCCGCCCATGGCCGCCGGCGCATCCTGCATGCCGAAGGTGATGGCTCGGGCGCGGCCATTGTGAGGGCTCTTGCAGCCGCCGTTCTCAACACGCCGTCCATCGCAGTCCTGGAAGGTGCGGAAGTGCGCCGGCTGCTGACAGAAGGCGGGACCATAGCCGGTCTCATCTGCGCCGGGCAAAAGGGCAGCTTTGTTCTGCCGGCCACAAACGTCATTCTTGCAACCGGTGGCCTCGGCGGGCTGTATGAGGCCACCACCAATCCCACCGGCAATTTCGGACAGGGGATCATGCTCGCCGCGCGCGCCGGAGCCATCCTCACTGATATGGAATTCGTCCAGTTCCACCCGACGGCGCTTTCCTCTCCCCGGCGGCCGCTGGCTCTGGTCAGCGAGGCGGTGCGGGGCGAAGGTGCCGTTCTTCTCAATGAAAGTGGCGAACGTTTCATGGCGACCGTTCCGGGTGCAGAACTTGCCTCCCGCGATATTGTCGCCCGCGCCATCGACCGGGAAATCCTGCGCGGCGGCAAAGTCTTTCTCGATGCCCGCAAGGCGATCGGCAGCGGTTTTTCGGCGCGTTTCCCGTCAATCGACCTGCTATGCCGCGAGGCTGGCATAGACCCCGCCCGCGAACTCGTGCCCGTCCGTCCCGCCGTGCACTACCACATGGGCGGCGTCGCCACGGATGGTAATGGCCGTAGTTCCGTGCCGGGCCTATGGGTTGCGGGCGAAACCGCCTGCACCGGTCTTCACGGGGCTAACCGGCTGGCCAGCAACTCACTGCTGGAGGCGGCTGCCATGGGCATGCGTGCGGCAAAAGATATTGCCGCCCGACCGGCATCAAAACGGGTGACAGCTGTCACGCCATTCGCAACGCCTGTTCTTTCGGCAGCAGACCCGTCTATCGTCCGGCCCATTGTCTCCCGCCATCTCGGCATCGCCAGACATGAAGCGGGGTTGATCAGCGCGATCAGCGAACTTCTCCCACTGGCCGAACAGAACGGCCCGGCATCCGATCCCGCCATCGTCGGACTCGCAATCGCAGTCTTCGCCGCCTTGCGAAGAGAATCGCGCGGGGCCCATTTCCGCAACGACTTCTCGGAAAAGGACGCGACCGCCACAAGGCGCAGGCTTTGCCTGTCCGATGTCATCGCCATTGCCCATAACCTCTCATCGTCCAATCTTTTTTCTTCCAGCATTGCGCGGAGCGCCTGACATGACCCTCACCCCTCTGCCACGCATTATCGTGGAGCCGCTTGTCCGCAACGCCCTTCTGGAAGACCTGGGTCTGGCGGGCGACATCACGTCCGCCGCAGTCATCCCCGCTGATCATCGCTCAGTCGTCGTCATGGCGGCGCGTGAACCGGGTGTCATCGCAGGTCTTGATGCCGCAGAACTGGCTTTCCAGTTGGTGGACCCGACAATCGTGATGAGGCGGCAGGTGCAGGATGGCGCGGCGGTCGCTCCGGGCGATATTATCGCGACGATCGAGGGTCCCTCGCGCGGTCTTTTGACGGCGGAGCGCACCGCCCTTAATTTTCTCGGCCATCTCTCAGGCATCGCGTCCGTCACCGCTACAATTGCTGCCGCCATCTCCGGCACCAGAGCCTCGGTTGCTTGCACCCGCAAAACGACGCCGGGCCTCAGGGCGCTGGAAAAATATGCCGTGCGCGCCGGCGGCGGCATGAACCACCGTTTTGCCCTTTATGATGCTGTTCTCATCAAGGACAACCACATCGCCGTAGCCGGCGGCGTGCGTGACGCTATCCGCAGCGCCAAGGCGGGTGTCGGACATCTGGTCAAGATCGAGGTCGAGGTCGATACGCTCTTGCAATTGCGCGAAGCGATGGAGGAAGGGGTCGATGCGGTTCTACTCGACAACATGCCGCCGGAACAGCTGCGCGAGGCGGTGCAGATCGTCGCCGGACGCGCCATAACCGAGGCCTCCGGACGCATCACCCCTCAAACCGCAGCAGCCATTGCAACAACCGGCATCGATCTCATCTCCGTCGGCTGGCTGACCCACAGCGCGCCGGTTCTGGATATCGGGCTGGACTTTCAAAGCCAAAGCTGACGAAAGCAAGGAGACCGGAACAAAATCCTCGATTGACCGTTAATTCCCTGCCTGGGGTCAAGAGGCGGGGGGATCAGTGCGCGCAAAAGCCTGTCCATATGCCTGCGGACCTCTCTCACAAAGGAAAGGCCTGTTATGGAAGACGCACAAATCGGCTGGATTGCAGCAATCATCATCGGCGGCGTAGCCGGTTGGCTTGCCGAACAGTTCATGAAAAGCAACATGGGTCTTTTCATGAACATAATTCTCGGCATCGTTGGCGCCATCGTCGCCAATTTCCTGCTTGGGCTTGTGGGCATTTCGCTCGGAGGCTGGATTGGATACCTTATCGCCGGTTTCATCGGCGCATGCATTCTCATTGCCATCGGGCGCGCATTTCGCCGATAGAGGGAGGACACAATGAGCTTTTTCGACAAGATCAAGAACGCGATTTTTGGCAAGGCAGAGGCTGCACCGCAGACTTCGGCGCCAGCTGGCGCGCCCACGACAGGCGCAAGCCCGGCCGCTCCGGCTCAGCCAGCAGCACCAGCACCGACAGCCGCTGCTCCGGCATCCACCGGCAGCGTCGATGTCGCCTCCATTCTGGACGCGGCGGTCAAGCAGAACGGGCAGAAACTCGACTGGAAACATTCGATCGTCGATCTTCTGAAAGCGCTCGATCTGGACAGCAGCCTAACCGCTCGCAAGGAACTGGCAAGCGAACTCGGCTATACCGGTGATACCTCGGACTCAGCCACAATGAACATCTGGTTGCACAAGGCTGTCATCAAGAAGCTGTCTGAAAACGGCGGCAAGGTTCCGGCAGAACTTCTGCATTGAACCAGTGACCGGGAGAACCGCGATGGACGACTATTCAAACTTGCGAGAGCAGATCGGCCAGGACCTCGACACCCTGCACAGGACAGAGAATCCGAAATCGATTTTCGAGATTGCCGACGACTATCTTCTGGGAAACCCAAATCTGAAGAGAGCGCTGGTCGAAGACATCATCAAGGAAGAAGCGGACAAGCGCGGCATCGCGATCCACTGAAACCGCGCGTGTCAATCGCGGCGATTTCTACAAGAAGGGCGGCATCCAGATAGGACGCCGCCCTTTTTTGCCCCGTGCCCCGAAGCGTTATTTGTCCGGCTTGGCCCCGGCCTTTCTGGCGTTTTCTTCCATCAGCTCATACCACATGGCGTTCATGACGGCGAAAATAGCGGCGAGAGGCAGGCCGAGCAGCCAGGCGAAATACCACATGTTCGATCTCCTTGTATTTGTTCGATATTAATAAGCGTGGCCGCTGTCTTCACGGATCGCCTTTTCATCCACCTTGCCCCACAGCACGCGATAGACCCATGAGGTGTAAGCGACGATGATGGGGATGAAAATGAGGGCGACGACCAGCATGATGAACAGCGTCATATGGCTCGACGATGCGTCCCAGACCGTCAGGCTCGATTTCGGATCGATCGAAGAGGGCAGGATGAAGGGAAACATCGTCAGACCGACCGTCGAGATGATGCCGAATATGGCAAGCGAACTGGAAAGCAGCGCCAGCACCTCACGCCCGCCCCTTAACAACAGGAAGGCGACGAGCGGGAAGGCAAGACCGAGCGCCGGTGCCAGCATCATCCATGGATGGGCCGCGTAATTCGCAAACCAGACGCCGCTTGCAACCTCGACCGTCTTTGACAACGGATTGGACGGACCGTCGGTCACGACTTCCGAGGTGAAGCGATACCCGTCGATACCGAGCCACAACAATACGCCACCAAGCGCAAAGAGAACTGTGGTGGCAAGTGCTGCAATGCTGCCGAAACTGCGGGCACGCGCAGCGACCGGCCCTTCGGTCTTCAGCACCAGCCAGGCCGCACCATGCATCACCAGCATGCAAACGGAAACGAGGCCGCAAAGGATTGCGTAAGGGTTGAGAAGCTCGAACAAAGTCGTGCCGTCGTAAAAAATCCTGAGGTCATCGTTGAAGCGGAAGGGTACGCCCTGCAGCACATTGCCGATCGCCACACCGAAAATCAGGGCGGGAACAAAGCCACCGACAAACAGCGCCCAATCCCAGGTATTGCGCCATGTCGTACTCTCGCGCTTGGAGCGGTATTTGAACCCCACCGGCCGCAGGATCAGCGCAAATAGTGTGGCGAACATCGCCAGGTAAAAACCTGAAAACGACACCGCATAAAGCGGCGGCCACGCGGCGAAGATGGCGCCGCCACCAAGGATGAGCCAGACCTGATTGCCTTCCCATACCGGGCCGATGGAATTGATGACGACACGCCGCTCGAGATCCGTTTTCGCGACGAAAGGCAGCAGCGCGCCCGTGCCAAGATCGAAACCGCCGGTCACGGCAAAACCGATCAGCACCACGCCAAGCAGCAGCCACCAGATGACGCGGAGGACTTCGTAGTCGATGAGTTGATGCAATATCATGATCGTTTACTCCGCAGCGACGAGTTTTTCAGGAACGAGCGGCGCTTCCGGCTCGTGATCCGGATCCGGCCCCTTGCGGATCGCCTTCAGCATCAGCCCCATTTCGACGATGAACAGCACCGTATAGATGGCGATGAAGCAGAGAAGCGTAATCAGAACCGTTGAAGCGCTGAGGCTGGAGACGGCGGCGGCCGTCGGCAGCACGCCTTCGATGATCCATGGCTGACGGCCGAATTCCGCGACCACCCAGCCCATTTCCGCAGCAATCCACGGCAGCGGAATGGCGAAGACGGCCACCTTCAGCAAGAACGGATAGTGATCCAGCCGGCGGCGGGCGGAGAGATAAAAGAAGGTTGCCGTCAACAGGATGAAGAATATGCCGAGACCGACCATGATGCGGAACGCCCAGAACAGCGTCGGCACATGCGGGATGGTATCGGCGGCGGCCTTGGCAATCTGCTCCTCCGTCGCCTGGCGCGGATCGTCGACATAACGTTTCAGCAACAGGGCGTAACCAAGCTCGTGGCCGAGCTCCGCAAAGGTGCCACGCACCTCTTCGGGCAGTTCCGCGCCCTTGCCGGTGGCACGTATCTGCATCAGCGCATCATAGGCCTTGATGCCATCGCGGATGCGGGTCTTTGCGAGTTCCACCAGATCGTTGATGCCGGGGATTTCCGTGTCCAGCGAGCGCGTGCCGATAAGGCCCATCACCCACGGAATTTTCACGGCGAAATGCGTCTCGCGGGCTTCCTGATCAGGAAAACCGATGGCAGTAAAGGGGGCGGGTGCCGGTTCCGTTTCCCACATGGCTTCGATCGAGGCGAGCTTCATCTTCTGGTGTTCGGTCGAAAGATAACCGCTTTCATCACCCAGCACGACGACCGACAGTGCAGCAGCCAGGCCGAAAGAAGCTGCAACCGTCATAGACCGCTTGGCGAGATCGACATGGCGGCCTTTCAGCACGTACCAGGCGGAAACGCCGAGCACGAAGATGGAGGCAGTGACATAACCCGCAGAAACCGTGTGCACGAACTTCGCCTGGGCGACCGGGTTCATCAGCACCGCGAAGAAATCCGTCACCTCCATGCGCATGGTCTGGGGGTTGAAAGCCGATCCCGTCGGGTTCTGCATCCAGCCATTGGCAATCAATATCCACAACGCCGAGAAGTTCGAGCCGATCGCCACGCACCATGTTGCGATGAGATGGCCGAGCTTGGACAGCTTGTCCCAGCCGAAAAAGAACAGACCGACGAAGGTGGCTTCCAGAAAGAAAGCCATCATTCCTTCGATCGCCAGCGGCGCACCGAAGATATCGCCGACATAGTGGCTGTAATAACTCCAGTTCATGCCGAACTGGAATTCCATGACGATGCCGGTGGAAACACCAAGCACGAAGTTGATGCCGAACAATGTACCCCAGAATTTCGTCATCTGCCGCCAGATGGTGCGGCCGGTCATGACATAGACCGTTTCCATGATGGCGATCACCACGGACAGTCCGATCGTCAGGGGAACGAATAGAAAGTGATATAAAGCGGTAACAGCGAATTGCAGGCGCGATAGCGCCACGATGTCGAGTTCCATGTTTTTACCCCACCTTTCAGGAAAGGCCGGCCTTCTGTTACGAAACGGCGCCGGCCCTGAAAAAATCACTCAGTCCGGACGCAATGTTTGCAGCATTACGTCGTATTCCGGGGTGCCGCTTTGACATTGATCAAGTTGGCGCCCCTCTCTCAGCACGATGATGCGATCGGCAAATTCCGCCTCACGGCGATTGTGGGTTATCATCACGACAGTCTTGCCTTCCGCCCTCGCAAACAGCCGGCCGAGCACGTCACGGGCGGTTTCGCCGTCCAGCCCTTCCGTCACCTCGTCGAGAAGCCAGAGTGGTTTGTCGCGTAGAAGGAAACGGGCAAGGGCGAGCCGTCGTGACTGACCGCCGGATAGACCCTGCCCCGCCTCGCCAAGTCTCGTATCCAGCCCTGCGGCGAGGGTTTTGACATGCTCGCCAAGGCCTGCCGATTGAAGGGCATCCCACAGTTCACGCTCGGTCGCGGCAGGTTTTGCCAGCCTCAGATTATCAGCGATGCTGTCTCGAAAAAGCTGACTTCTCTGCGTCATGAGCGAGCAAGGCAAAGCGCTGACCCTGCCCGCCGCCGGTTGCACTTCACCAGCCAGAAGCTGGATGAGGCTGGTCTTGCCCGCACCGCTCGGCCCGATAATCGCAATCGTCTCTCCGGCGGCGATTGCAAGGTTGATATTCGTCAGGACAGGATTTTCGTTCCCATCCCGCTCCAGCCGCACACCATCCAGCTCAGCCACCAGGCCCATGGCAGGCACGCGCGGACAGTTGGCGGCTGCTTCAGCGGAAAGACGCGGCGCAATGCGTCTTGCCGAAAAAAGCGTGCGCCCGAGTTCCATTGCTCCACGGCGCAGCGCCGTGAAGGGCTCCAGCGCGGCGAAACAGACAAGCAGGCCGAGGGCGGCAGTCGGCGCGGTCACAACGTCCTGCTCCGCAAGCCAGGCCATGCCGAGGAGAGCCGCACTCAAAAGAACCGCCGCTGAGATGCCGAATGAAAAACCGGCATTGGTTTCGATCCGGTTCAAGCGGTCATCGCAGGCGAGCAGATAATTGTCGGCCCGTTCAATCGCCGCAACCTGCGCGGAGAGACGGGCAGTCGTGAGCATTTCCACCTGTCCGTTGACCAAGTCCGCCGTGCGGGCACGAAGCGCTTCAAGCCCGATTGCCCGGCGACGCGCAAATTTTTCCGCCGTCAACGCCGAGCGCACTGAAATGCCAAGACCCACCGCAATGAGGAAGAGAGCAACCAGAACGCCCGCAAGCGGATTGAGGAGGGCAAGACCGATGCCTGTTGCGATTGCGGCGAGGATTGCGACGGCGGCGGGTACCAGCACGCGCAGATAAAGCGAATCCAGCGCGTCGATATCCGCAGTCAGCCGGTTCAGCAGGCGGGCGGGCCTCGCCTCCAGATGTTTCGCCGCCTGCGGTGCGGCAAAGCCACGAAACAGCTTTTCGCGAAGCGCTGCAAGCACGGACAGCGTCGCCTCATGGGTGGTCATGCGTTCGCCATAACGGGCAGCGGTGCGTGACAACGCCAGCAGACGGATGGCCGCCGATGGCGCAAAGACGTCGAAAGCATAGGCCGTCGCGGGGACCAGACCGGCAATCGCGGTCGCAGTAATGAACCAACCGGAAACGCCGAGAAGGCCTATACCCGCCAGCACCGTCGTTGCTGCCAGAACCGCGCCAACGAGCAGCATGCCGCGACGCGCCGACCAGAACAGGGAAATGACAGGTTTCAATATGGCAAAACGCGCGATCATGACTGCCCCCTCGAATGGATCGTCGTCATATCCACGACCCTGTCCATACGCGCGGCGAGCACAGGATCATGGGTTGCGACGATCAATGTCTTGCCCTTTGCGAGTTGCAGCAGGTTTTCAGTGACGAGCGCAGCCGTCTCCCGGTCAAGATGCGCTGTCGGCTCATCGACCAGAACAAGCTGCGTCGCAGGATCTGCGAAAGCACGCGCAATGGCGAGGCGCACCGCCTCCCCGCCCGAAATACCGTAGCCGCCGTCTCCTATAGGCAGATGCCGGCGTGCTTTCGACAATGCATCCAGCCTGGTGCAGCGCAGCGCCTCATCAACCATGCCTTCGCTGACACCGGCGCGGCCAAAGCGAATGTTCGCCTTCAGGGAACCGGCAAAAAAGAACGGCTTCTGGCTGACCCAGCCGATTGTCTTGCGCAGTCCATCGGCAGTCGCATTACCAAGCGTTACGCCCCCGATCCCTATAGTACCGCCGTCAGCCTCGGCCAAGCCGGCAATCAAGGAGAGTACAGTGGATTTACCACAACCGGAAGGCCCAAGAATCGCAACTGTCTCGCCTGACTGGACCGTAAGATTTAGATTCCGAATGACAGGCGGAGCATTCGGATAGGCGAAGGAGAGATTAGCCAACTCCACCAGACCGGGCGTTGGAAAAGGGGCCATTGCGACCTCCTTACCCTCACCCACGATGGCTTTGCCAGCCCGCGTCAATGTGTCGAGCGCGCCCAGCGCCGCCTCGCCGGCTGCGCGGTCGTGCCAGACGGCGGACAACTCCCGCAGCGGTTCGAAAAAGGCAGGCGCCAGAAGCAGGATGAACAGCCCCTCGGCAAGTGTCAGCTTCTCGCCCCACGCGCCGAAATCGAGAAAACCGAGCAGATGGAAACCGATATAAACGGCGGTCATGGCAACGCCGAGGGCAGCGAAAAGCTCCAGCACCGCCGAGGACAGAAAGGCGATCCGCAGGACAGCCATCGTCCGCTTCTTGAGGTTCTCTGCGTCCGTCCGCAGGCGTCCAGCGGTCAGATCAACGGCTTCCAGGACGCGGATCGTTTCCAGGCCACGCAGGCGATCGAGCAGGAAAGCATTCATGTTGCCGGTCTCGGCCAGCTGCTTTTCACTGGCAGCCTTCGCCTGCCAGCCGATCAGCGCCATGAAAAGCGGGATAGTGGGCATGGAAAGCAGCAGAACAAGCGCCGCAATCCAGGTAAATGGCAGGATTGTCAGCACGAAAACCAAGGGGACAATGGTAGCTTTCATCCGCGCAGGCTGGAACCTGGAGAGATAAGGTACCAGCGCTTCGGCTGCCTCCGCGATAACGCTTGCCGCCTCGCCGGAGGCCGTGCGCGCCAGATCAAGCGGCGACACCTCCGCAACGGCATGAAGCGCTTGCAGCCGCCGCCGCGAAAGGGCGGCACGCGCGGCGCGAAACGACAGTCTCGCGGCAACTTTTTCCAGCCATGCCTTGATGAGACCGAGAATGAGAACAGCCACGGCCGCCGGCAGGATCGCCGTCATCGGCGCACCGTCGGCAATGTTTCCGACCGAAAATGCAAGCAAACCCGCCTGCGGCAACCAGAGCAGAGCCGGCAGGACATGCAGCAGGGCGACCGATCTTCCTACCGCGGGTGCCTTCGCGATTTCCGCCATACCGACACCCTTGTCATTGGTGGATTTACCGAAGAAGCGCCGCCGCGCCTTATCGGGAGACACCGCCGCTGGAACTGGACAGTCTGCATCATCGCCATTGGCGGATTGCCGGATTTCTGCGGACATGCTCACGGACGATCTCCTCACCTGTCCTTCTTGGCACGGGGTCTGGCAAGAGAGACGATCTTGTCCTTGGCCTCCAGAAGCTTCGTGACCTTCGAGCCGAGTGCCAGAAGCGAAGCCAACCGCTCCGTCTCCAGCTTCTTCACATCGTCATACCAGCCGGTGAGCTGCTCGATCAGCGTTTTCATCTCATCGATGCGCTTCTGCGCATGCCGCTCCTCTTCGTTTTCCGGCTTCTCCATCAGGATTTCACGAAGCACGCTGAGTGTCGGGTCGATCTCGCGCTTCTTGCGCTCTTCGGCAAGGGTGCGCAGAATTTGCCACACATCCTCCGGCGTCGTGAAAAAATCGCGCCGGTCGCCGGGGAAATGCTTGAGAATTGCAAGGTTCCACGCCTGAAGCTCCTTCAGGCTCATCGACACATTGGAACGGGAAATGCCGAGCGACTCGACAATGTCGTCCGCGCAGAGCGGCTTCGGCGAGATGTAAAGCAAAGCATAGACCTGGCCGACCGTGCGGTTGATGCCCCAGCGGCTGCCCATCTCGCCGAAATGCAGCACGAAGGACTGAACGAGCGGAGAAAGATTGGTGGGCATTTCTTTGCTTCCTGTATTTTCAGTAATTTCTGAAATTTCGATATAGCAAAAAATGGCAATCGGCAAATCACCTTTTTGACCTGCGTCAATATGTGCAAATCAGAAGAGGCCGCGTCTGCCGGGGATCAGGGCTGCGCCCTTTGGCACACTTTCCCGGCCCGCGACGCACGAAATGATATCGATAACATCAAAGACGTCATGTTGTAGATGGAAGCGCGCGCGTGAAAAATCGGCGGGGATTAATCCACCGCCGATCAAGACGTCGACAAACCGGCGTGCGCAACAGGCGCTTACGAAAAAGCGATCTGCACCTTCATGGCGCGGCTGCGGTCGGAGGCAAATTCGAAGGCCGAGATGGCGTCATCGAGGTCCACCGTCTGGGTGATGAACGGCTTGACGTCGATCAGGCCTTTGCGCATCAGTTCGACGCCCGTCGCGAATTCCTCGTGGAACCGGAAAGAGCCGCGCAGATCGAGTTCCTTGGCAGTAATCGCCATCATCGGCAGGCTCATATCGCCACCAAGGCCAAGCTGGACGATGATGCCGCGCGGACGCAACGCCGTAATCCCGCCCGCCAGTGCAACGGCGGCACCGGAGCATTCATAGAGAACGTCGAAGGTTCCCTTGTTCGCGCCGTACGCCGCCAGCGCATCAGGCTCATCCTTGCTGTTTATGACGCGGTCCGCGCCCGCTTCCCGCGCCTTGGCAAGCGTGAAGTCCGAAAGATCGGTCGCGACGATTTCAGCGGCACCGGCACGGCGGGCAGACAGGATGGAGAGAATGCCGATGGGGCCGCAGCCGGTGACGAGCACGCGTTTTCCGAGCAAATCGCCGGCGCGGCGGGTGGCATGCAGCGTTACCGCCAGCGGTTCCGCCATAGCTGCCTCACCGGCACTCAAACCGTCGGCCGGAACGCATTGCAGGGCATCCGCGATGAGAACCTCGCGGAAAGCGCCCTGAATATGCGGAAACGGCATGGCGCTGCCATAAAAGCGCATGTTGAGGCACTGATTGTGCAGGCCTTCCTGGCAAAAGCGGCAGGTCCTGCACGGACGGGACGGCGAAACCGCGACCAGACCGCCAACCTTCAGCCCCTCGACGCCCTCGCCCAGCTCCTCAACAATGGCGGAGACCTCATGTCCCAGCACCATTGGTTCGCGAAGCCGTACCGCGCCGAAACCGCCGTGATTGTAATAGTGAAGATCGCTGCCGCAAATCCCGCCCCGAGCCAGACGAAGACGCACTTCTCCTGCCCCCGGCGCCTCCTCCGGCCGCTCCTCGATGCGCACATCCTTTGCCCCGTGGGCGACAATCGCTCTCATAAATATCTCCCGTTCGATATCGCGCCTTAAACGGCGCAACAAAATAATCCCTATCCCAATCATTGCCGCCGGCCGCGTCTCCGCCGCCCTGCAGCCTCCCCGCGCGCATGTTGCGTACCGGAAACAGGCGTTTAAGCCTTGACATCCACGTCTGAAAGGGATGAATGTTATCGATAACATAAACCGGCATGAAAGCAATGTCGAGAGACTGGAGGAAACAGTGGGCCTTAATTTGTTCGATCTTTCCGGCCGCCGCGCCCTGATCACCGGCTCGTCGCAGGGCATCGGTTTTGCGCTGGCGCAGGGCCTGGTGGAGGCGGGAGCCGAAGTGGTGCTGAACGGCCGCGACGAGGCAAAGCTGAAAGCAGCCGCCGCAGGAATCAAGGGTGCCAAGACGCTCGCCTTCGATGCCACCGATCATGATGCGGTGCGCAAGGCCATCGACGGTTTCGAGGCGGAAGTCGGCCCCATCGATATTCTGGTCAACAATGCCGGCATGCAGCACCGCACACCGCTGGAGGATTTTCCGGCCGACGCCTTCGAGCGCCTGTTACAGACAAACATCGCCTCGGTGTTCCACGCAGGGCAAGCCGTCGCGCGTCATATGATCAGCCGTGGACGTGGCAAGATCATCAACATCGCCAGCGTCCAGACCGCTCTTGCCCGCCCCGGTATCGCGCCGTACACCGCCACCAAGGGCGCCGTCGGCAATCTGACGAAGGGCATGGCGACGGACTGGGCGAAATATGGCCTGCAGTGCAACGCCATTGCGCCGGGCTATTTCGACACGCCGCTCAACGCGGCCCTGGTGGCAGACGAGACGTTTTCAGCATGGCTTGAAAAACGCACGCCCGCCGGCCGCTGGGGCAAGGTCGAAGAGCTTGTCGGCGCCTGCATTTTCCTGTCGTCCGATGCCTCGTCTTTCGTGAACGGACATATTCTTTACGTCGACGGCGGCATTACCGCCTCGCTTTGAAGAAGCCGTAACCACGACGCTTTGGGAGGAGACCGTGAGCACCATGACCGAGAAGAACAAAATCGCCCTCATTGGCGCTGGCGCGATGGGCGGCGCGATCGGTACGCGGCTGATCGAGACCGGCAATCACCTGACGGTTTTCGATCTGGACGCGGAAAAGGTGGCGGCTTTGACCAGCCTTGGTGCGCATAGCGCCGAGACGGCGGCGCAAGCGGCTTCGGTCTCCGATGTCGTGATCCTCAGCCTCAATTCGCCGAAAATCGTCCGCGCCGCCGTTTTCGGCAAAGATGGCGTGGCGGCGGGGGCCAGGCCCGGCACGCTGATCATCGACATGTCCTCCATCGATCCGGAAGCGACAAAAGAACTGGCGGCGGATGCGGCTGAAAAAGGGCTGCGCTGGGTGGACAGCCCGCTTTCCGGCGGCGCGCCGAAGGCACTCGTCGGGCAACTGACCCTGATGGCCGGCGGCACCGAAAAGGATGTGGCCGATGCCCATCGCGTGCTGCGGCACGTGGCCAGCAACTACACCCATATGGGTCCAAGCGGGGCCGGCCAGACGACGAAGCTCATCAATCAGGTTCTTTGCGGGCTGAACTTCCTTGCCGTAGCGGAAGCAACGCAGCTTGCGCTGGATGCCGGCGTCGATGCCGCCAAAATTCCGCAGGCGCTGAAAGGCGGCCGCGCCGACAGCGCAATCCTTCAGGAATATATGCCACGTTACGTGGCGAAGGATTACCGCCGGACTGGCCGCATCGACAATATGGTCAAGGACCTGAACGGCGCGCAGGATCTGGCTCGACGCACCAACACGGCCATGCCGCTGACGGCGGTTTGCGCCGAGGTGCACCGCATGCTGACAGCGGCGGGACTTGGCGGCGAGGATCAGGCCGCCCTAATGGAATTTTTCACCGGCGCGAAACGCACCTTCACGGAATGATTTGCGCCATGGCCAGGGCAATAAAACCTTAGAGGCCGAGCTGACGCGAGGTCATTAAGGTGTGCCACCGTCATGGCCATTGCGAAATGTCTCCGCAGCGAAGATGATCGGGCGAATCGGCGGCGCAATCGGCCCGACGGCCGCAGACGCTTGCATGAAGGACAATTTCCCGATGACCACTTCCGCAACAGGCACGGGGATTGCCAGCCTGACCGTTTCCGGAAACGGCTTCAGCGCCGAGATCGCTTATGAGGGCGCGACCCTTCTGAGCTGGCGGCCACGACTTGCCGATGGCAATGCAAAAAACCTTGTCGACGGCTATTCGTCGCTTCAGGAATTGCAGTCGCAGAACGGCGTGAGAAACGGCATTCTCGCCCCCTTCACCAATCGCATTCCTCAGGGCCAATTTAAATTTGGCGGGGAGATGCACCGTATCGAGCCGGTGCTTGCCCACGAGGACCTCGTCTTCCACGGATTTGCCCGTGCCCTGCCCTTCGCCCTCGACCGATCTTTCGAGGAAAACGACGCGCACATTATCGTCTTTCGTGCCGAGATATTGCCGGCCGAATTCAAGGGCTATCCCTACCATCTCGCCATCGAGGTGGAATACCGGTTTGCCGGCCATGCGGTTACCATCGATATACGCGGCATCAATGGCGACGACCGGCCTTTACCCTTCGCGGCCGGCTGGCATCCCTATTTCCGTCTGCCCGGCATATCCTCCATCGACGATCTCCTTCTCACCCTACCGTCGCGAACAGCGATCGAAACGGACGAGAATTTGATACCACTCACCGACAGTGAGACGGGCATTCTCAAACGGGACGATGCAGCGTTTCTTTCTGCCGCGCCGCTCGCAGGCCATGTGCTGGATGTCTGCTTTACCGATCTGATCCCATCCGCAAACGGGCTTTACGAGACTAGGATCGAAAACCGGAACGATGGTTCGAGCCTGACCGTTTGGCAGGAGCGCGGCCACATGCATGTCTTTACCGGCGATACGCTTGCCCGCGACAGGCGAAAATCCATCGCGCTCGAACCTGTGGAAACACCGACAAACGCTTTCAACCAGCCGCAACTTGAAGCGGACATCACCCTTCAACCGGGCGAGACCCGAAGTTTCCGCTTTGGTTTCCGTTTTGAAGCCGAGCGCTGAAAAAAGACCAAATATTGCGATCAGATATGCGTCGTCGGGAGTGAAGACGACAGCTTGACCGTCTCCATGGAGATATAGGCGGACATGTCGTAAAGCTCGACCCGCCGGAGGATCTGTTTGTAGATGGTGTCGTAATATTCGACATTTGGCAGCACGAGTTTCAGAATATAATCGAAATTGCCGGTCAGCCGGTGCACCTCGACGATCTCCGGTATCGTGCTGACGGCGGCGTGGAACCGGTCCAGCCAGTCCTCCGCATGCAGGCCGGTTCTAACGAGCAGGAAAACCGTGGTCGGCAGGTTGATTTTCCGCCGGTCGAGCAGCGCCATCGTGCCGGTCACATATCCTTCCGCACGCAGACGCGTGATACGGCGGGAACAGGCGGAAAGCGATAACGACACCTCATCCGCGATATCGGCGAGAGGTGTTTCTGCATTCTCCTGGAGAATCGCAAGGATTCGGCGGTCACGGTCGTCAATCATTGCTTCAGAATGCATCAGTTAACGTAGTGGCGCAAGAAATTTGCGAGCTGAGCACAATGCACGCCCACAGTTTGCAATCTGCCTTCTAAATCCCTGAAAAAACGCATGCCGTTTTCATTGCGGCAATGGCATTCTTGTCATCAATCAAACTTTTATAAGGGAACGCCTATGAAACGGATCGGTCTGATCGGCGGCATGAGCTGGGAATCCACCGCAACCTATTATCGCATGATCAACGAGGCCGTTCGTGACAGCCGCGGTGGGCTCGTATCGGCCGATATCGTCATGCATTCACTCGATTTTTCCGAGGTTGTCGCCCTTCAGAAGGCCGACCGCTGGGATGAGGCCGGCGCGCTTTTGGGCGCTGCGGGTGCGCGTCTTGCCAATGCGGGTGCCGATTGTGTGCTGATCTGCACCAACACCATGCACCTCGTTGCGGAAACCGTTGAAAAAATGTCGGGCGTCACTCTCATCGACATCATTGATGAAACTGCCACCGCATTGAAGGCGGATGGACGCCGCAAGCCGCTTCTGCTCGCCACGCGCTACACGATGGAACATGGCTTCTACACCGACCGCATGCGCCGCCACGGCGTCGATGTGGTCGTGCCGGATGAGGAAGACAGGGCCGCCATCCACGACATCATCTTTGGCGAATTGTGCCAGGGCGAGATCAAGTCGTGCTCGCGCGAGCGCTACATGTCGGTCATCGAGAAAGCCCGTGCGCTCGGCGTCGATTCCGTCATTCTCGGCTGCACCGAAATTTCCCTGCTGATCGATCCCGATGCCCTGCCTTTGCCGGGCTACGATTCGACCGCCATTCACGCCCAGGCCGCTGTCGGCTTCGCGCTCGGAAACAAGGCCCTGAACAGAGCTGCATGAATGTGCCGCCTTTTTGCCTATTCCGGTAAACCGGTCTGGCTCGACAGTCTTCTGATCGAGCCGGAAGCATCGCTGGTCAGCCAGTCCATGGCCGCAAGGGAAGCTAAAACCGTCGTCAATGGCGACGGTTGCGGTCTTGGCTGGTATGGCGAGCGCGGAACGCCCGGCGTTTTTCGCGACACCAGACCCGCCTGGTCCGACGCCAATCTGGCCGCCCTTTGCCACCAGCTTCGCTCGGGCATGTTCATGGCCCACGTCCGCTCCGCCACATCAGGCGAAGTATCCCGTGCCAATTGCCACCCCTTTGCGCATGGTCAATATCTGTTCATGCATAACGGCCAGATCGGCGGCTACGAGCAGATCAGGCGCGACATTGATTCCCTCATACCCGATGATATTTATTCCGCCCGGCGCGGCACCGGCGACAGCGAAGCCATCTTCCTGATTGCCGCCGGCCACGGCCTTGATGCGGACCCGGTTCGGGCCATTTCCACCGCGCTGCGCCTCTGCCTGGAAAAGATGATCGCGGCGGGTGTTTCTTCCGCGTTGCGGTTCAGCGCCGTGTTGATGGATGGCGATTGCCTGCACGCCTTCCGCTGGTCAAGCGACGACAAGCCGCCAACGCTTTACTGGCGCGGGCTTGAAGAGGGCATCGCGCTAAGCTCGGAACCATTTTCCTTCGATTGCACCCCGTGGTGTGCGGTGCCGCCAAATACCCGGGTGACGATCCGCGCCGGCGGTATGACCACTGAACCTTTTTCCCTGCCGTAAACGTCGCATTTCATGACGACCGAGGCCATTTTTTTCAGTTTGGACGCCACCGGTGGGCGCGGCTGCGGCAGCGTCGTGTTTATTTTCATTGAATTATCTCCGCCGCGAAGGCTAGTGTGTGATCCGATAGACCGAAACAGATTTCAGGACCGGTGAACCATTTCAGAAGTGTTGCAGCCCCTCTCCCTTTCTTGAACGATGCCCTGCATCGCAACGACCATGCAAACCCGTTCATGAATGACGGACAATGGGCAGGCAATGCCTTTGGCGATCCTCGGGACGCTGAAGAAAAAGTGTTATTTTTCATTACCATAAGCTGTTCAAATTTCCACAAAAAATGCTGTTGCCACGCCTCCATATCGATGCATAAACTGGCATCAGTAAAGGCAAACCGGATCGACCTCATCAGACCCTCTCCTCCCACCAAGGTGCTGACCGACCAATGATCAATAATCTAAACGCCGCCGATCTTCCCCGTCCCGCCCCGCGCAGTTCCAACCCGGAAATCATGGCAGCGGAAATCATCGAGCGCCTCACCTACCGTATCGGCAAGGACGTAAAAGTTGCCAAGCCGCATGACTGGCTGACCGCGACCATTCTCGTCGTCCGTGACCGCATCATCGACAAGTGGATGGCCTCCACCCGCAAGGCCTATGCCAACAATTCCAAGCGCGTTTATTACCTGTCGCTCGAGTTTCTGATCGGTCGCCTGATGCGCGATGCGATCTCCAATATCGGGCTGATGCACGAAATCAGGGACGCGCTTTCTTCGCTCGGCGTCGATCTCGATGTCATTGCGGGACTGGAACCGGATGCGGCACTTGGCAATGGCGGCCTTGGCCGTCTCGCTGCCTGTTTCATGGAATCGATGGCAACCGTCGATATTCCCGCCTATGGCTACGGCATCCGTTATGTGCACGGCCTTTTCCGCCAGCAGATGGCGGACGGATGGCAGGTGGAATTGCCGGAGACGTGGCTGGCTCACGGCAATCCCTGGGAATTCGAACGTCGCGAAAGCTCGTATGAAATCGGCTTTGGCGGATCGGTGGAAACCATCGGTGGATATGAGGAGCCGCAGCGCTTCGTCTGGAAACCTGCCGAACGCGTCATTGCCATGGCTTACGACACGCCTGTCGTCGGCTGGCGCGGCACCCGCGTCAACACCTTGCGCCTATGGTCGGCGCAGCCTATCGACCCCATTCTGCTTGCCGCCTTCAATGCCGGCGACCACATTGGCGCGCTGCGGGAAAGCAACAAGGCTGAAAGCCTGACGCGCGTTCTCTACCCCGCCGATGCGACCCCGGCCGGCCAGGAATTGCGTCTGCGGCAGGAGTTCTTCTTCTCCTCCGCCTCCCTGCAGGACATTCTGCGCCGTCACCTGCAGCAATATCCGGATTTCACCTCGCTGCCCGACAAGGTTTCGATCCAGCTCAACGACACGCATCCGGCCATTTCCATCTGCGAAATGATGCGCCTGCTATGCGATGTCCACGGCCTTGAATTCGACGAAGCCTGGAAGATCACGCAGGGCACCTTCTCCTACACCAACCACACGCTTTTGCCCGAAGCGCTGGAAAGCTGGCCCGTCCCGCTGCTCGAGCGGCTTTTGCCGAGGCACATGCAGATCGTCTATGCGATCAATGCCAATACGCTGGTCTACGCCCGCAAGGAAAAGAAGATGCCGGATCAGCAGATCCGGTCCATCTCGCTGATCGACGAAAACGGTGAGCGGCGCGTGCGCATGGGCAATCTCGCCTTCATCGGCTCGCATTCCATCAACGGTGTCTCGGCACTTCATACCGAACTGATGAAGGAAACGGTCTTTGCCGACCTGCACAGCCTTTATCCCGAGCGCATCAACAACAAGACCAACGGCATCACCCCGCGCCGCTGGCTGATGCAGTGCAACCCCGGCCTGACCGGATTGATCCGGGAAGCGATCGGCGACGATTTCCTCGACGATGCGGAAAAGCTGACAGCGCTCGACCGCTTCGCCGACGATGCCGGTTTCCGCGAAAAATTTGCCGAAGTGAAGCGTCTGAACAAGGTGCGGCTTGCCAATACGGTGGCGCAACGCATGGGCATCCGTGTCGATCCCTCGGCCATGTTCGACATCCAGATCAAGCGCATCCATGAATATAAGCGCCAGCTTCTGAACCTTATCGAAACGGTGGCGCTTTACGACCAGATCCGTTCTCACCCGGAACTGGATTGGGTACCGCGCGTTAAGTTCTTCGCAGGCAAGGCAGCGCCGAGTTATCACAACGCGAAGCTGATCATAAAACTTGCCAACGATATTGCCCGGGTCATCAACAACGATCCGGCCGTGCGCGGGCTTCTAAAAGTGGTGTTTATTCCGAACTACAACGTCTCGCTTGCGGAAATCATGGTTCCGGCCGCCGATCTGTCCGAACAGATCTCGACGGCTGGCATGGAAGCCTCGGGCACCGGCAACATGAAGTTTGCGCTGAACGGCGCGCTCACCATCGGTACGCTGGATGGTGCGAACGTCGAAATGCTCGAACATGTCGGCGAGGATAACATCGTCATCTTCGGCATGACGGCGGAAGAGGTGTCGAAAGCGCGCGCCGAGGGCCACAACCCCCGCGCGATTATTGAACAGTCGGTGGAACTGTCGCAGGCGCTGTCATCTATCGCCTCTGGCGTATTCTCACCCGACGACCGCTCCCGCTTTGCCGGGCTGATCGACGGCATTTACAACAGCGACTGGTTCATGGTCGCGGCCGACTTCGACGCCTACGCCGAAGCGCAGCGCAAGGTGGATGCGATCTGGAGCGATCCGGAAAGCTGGTATGCGAAAACAGTCCGTAACACGGCGCGTATGGGCTGGTTCTCGTCCGACAGGACGATCCGGCAATACGCCGCCGATATCTGGAGAGCCTGATGAAAAAACCGCTCAATTCGGCCGAAGAGAAAAAGACTGGCGAAATCACGAAGGCTGAAATCGAGGCGATCAAGAGCGGTTTGCATTCCAACCCCTTTGCACTTCTCGGCGTTCACGAAACGCCGGGAGGTTTTTCTGCACGGTGCTTCATTCCGGGGGCTGAAGAAGTATCTGTCCTCACACTGGACGGATCTTTCGTCGGCGAACTGAAGCAGCTCGATCCGGAGGGCTTCTTCGAAGGCCCGGTCGATCTCACCTCGCGTCAGCCGGTGCGTTATCGCGCCTGTCGCGACGATGCGGAATGGGCAGTGACCGACCCCTACAGCTTTGGTCCGGTTCTTGGACCGATGGACGATTATTTCGTCCGCGAGGGATCGCATCTGCGACTGTTCGACAAGATGGGCGCTCATCCGCTCAAGCTTGAAGGCGTCGAAGGTTTCCACTTCGCCGTCTGGGCTCCCAATGCGCGGCGCGTCTCCGTCGTCGGCGATTTCAACAATTGGGATGGTCGACGGCATGTGATGCGTTTCCGCAAGGATACCGGCATCTGGGAAATTTTCGCACCTGACGTCTATGCCGGCTGCGCCTATAAATTCGAGATTCTCGGCGCAAACGGCGAGCTTCTACCGCTGAAGGCCGACCCCTATGCACGGCGTGGTGAACTGCGGCCGAAGAACGCCTCCGTTACCGCACCGGAACTGGCGCAGAAATGGGAAGATCAGGCCCACCGGGAACATTGGGCGCAAGTGGACCAGCGTCGGCAGCCGATCAGCATTTACGAGGTGCACGCCGGTTCCTGGCGGCGTCGCGAGGACGGCACCTTCCTAAGCTGGGACGAAATGGCCACCCAGCTCATTCCCTATTGCACGGATATGGGCTTCACCCATATCGAGTTTCTGCCGATCACCGAACATCCCTACGATCCGTCCTGGGGTTACCAGACGACCGGGCTTTATGCCCCGACCGCCCGTTTCGGCGATCCGGAAGGTTTCGCCCGCTTCGTCAACGGCGCCCACAAGGTCGGCATCGGCGTGATCCTCGACTGGGTTCCTGCGCATTTTCCAACTGACGAGCACGGCTTGGGCCTGTTTGACGGGACAGCGCTTTACGAACATGCCGACCCGCGCCAGGGTTTTCACCCCGACTGGAACACGGCCATCTACAATTTCGGGCGCATCGAGGTATTGTCCTACCTCGTCAACAACGCGCTTTATTGGGCCGAAAAATTCCATCTCGATGGATTGCGCGTCGATGCCGTCGCCTCGATGCTCTATCTGGATTATTCCCGCAAGGAAGGCGAGTGGATCCCCAACGAATATGGCGGGCGCGAGAACCTGGAATCCGTCCGCTTCCTGCAGAAGATGAACTCGCTCGTCTACGGTACCCATCCGGGCGTCATGACCATTGCTGAAGAATCCACCTCCTGGCCGAAAGTGTCGCAGCCGGTTCACGAGGGCGGCCTCGGTTTCGGCTTCAAATGGAATATGGGTTTCATGCACGACACGCTGAGCTATTTCTCGCGTGAGCCGGTGCACCGCAAGTTCCACCATCAGGAACTGACATTCGGCCTTCTTTATGCCTTCACCGAAAATTTCGTGCTGCCGCTTTCCCATGACGAAGTGGTGCACGGCAAGGGATCGTTGATCGCCAAGATGTCCGGCGACGACTGGCAGAAATTTGCCAATCTCCGGTCCTATTACGGCTTCATGTGGGGTTATCCCGGCAAGAAGCTGCTGTTCATGGGGCAGGAGTTCGCCCAGTGGAGCGAATGGAGCGAAAAGGGATCGCTCGACTGGAACCTTCGCCAATATCCGATGCATGAGGGTATGCGCCGCCTCGTGCGCGATCTCAACCTCACCTACCGTTCGAAAGCCGCTCTGCACGCACGTGACTGCGAACCCGAAGGTTTCCAGTGGCTGGTGGTCGATGATCACGAAAACTCGGTCTTCGCCTGGCTGCGCTCGGCGCCCGGCGAAAAACCGGTTGCGGTTATCTGCAATCTGACCCCGGTCTACCGGGAAAACTATTATGTGCCGCTTCCTGTTGCGGGGCGGTGGCGGGAGATTCTCAACACCGATGCCGAAATTTATGGCGGCAGCGGCAAGGGAAATGGCGGACGCGTTCAGGCGGTCAATGCCGGTGGGGAGATAGGGGCGATGCTCGTCCTGCCGCCCTTGGCAACGATCATGCTCGAACCGGAAAACTGACAGACAGAACGGGAGGACAACCATGTCGGAAAAAAGAGTTCAGCCCCTGGCGCGTGATGCAATGGCCTATGTTCTCGCGGGCGGTAGAGGAAGCCGTTTGAAGGAATTGACGGACCGCCGGGCAAAACCAGCGGTTTATTTTGGCGGTAAGGCCCGCATCATCGATTTTGCACTTTCGAACGCGCTGAATTCCGGCATTCGCCGCATCGGCGTCGCCACGCAATACAAGGCTCACTCCCTCATCCGCCACCTGCAACGCGGCTGGGACTTCTTCCGTCCAGAGCGTAACGAAAGCTTTGACATTCTGCCGGCCTCGCAGCGCGTGTCCGAAACGCAATGGTACGAAGGCACCGCCGACGCCGTTTACCAGAACATCGACATTATCGAGCCCTATGCGCCCGAATATATGGTCATTCTGGCCGGCGACCATATTTACAAGATGGACTACGAATACATGCTGCAACAGCATGTCGATTCCGGCGCGGATGTAACGATCGGTTGCCTTGAAGTGCCACGCAAGGAAGCGTCGGGCTTCGGCGTGATGCATGTGAACGAAAAAGACGAGATCATCGACTTCATCGAAAAGCCGGCCGATCCGCCCGGCATTCCCGGCAATGAGAATTTCGCGCTTGCCTCGATGGGGATCTACGTCTTCCATACGAAATTCCTGATGGAAGCGCTGCGTCGCGATGCCGCCGACCCAACCTCCAGCCGCGACTTCGGCAAGGACATCATTCCCTATATTGTCCAGCACGGCAAAGCCGTCGCCCACCGTTTCGCGGACTCCTGCGTGCGTTCGGATTTCGAGCACGGACCATACTGGCGCGATGTCGGAACCATCGATGCCTATTGGCAGGCCAATATCGACCTGACGGATGTGGTGCCTGACCTCGATATCTATGACAAGTCCTGGCCGATCTGGACCTATGCGGAAATCACTCCGCCGGCGAAATTCGTGCATGACGATGAGGACCGCCGCGGTTCTGCCGTGTCGTCGGTTGTGTCAGGCGATTGCATCATTTCCGGCGCCGCCCTCAACCGTAGCCTTCTGTTCACAGGCGTGCGCGCCAATTCATACTCCCGCCTTGAGAATGCCGTAGTACTGCCGAGTGTAAAGATCGGGCGCCACGCCCAGCTCAGCAACGTCGTCATCGACCATGGAGTGGTCATTCCGGAAGGACTGATTGTAGGAGAAGACCCCGAACTGGATGCCAAACGTTTCCGGCGCACGGAAAACGGCATTTGCCTTATCACCCAATCGATGATCGACAAGCTGGACCTGTAGAGCCCATGAATGTCCTTTCGGTTTCATCCGAAATTTATCCCCTGATCAAGACCGGAGGGCTCGCCGACGTTACCGGCGCCCTCCCCATCGCGCTCGAAGCCTATGGCGTGAGAACGCGCACATTGATACCCGGATATCCGGCGGTGAAAGCCGCCGTGACGGACCCCGTCAAATGTTTTGAGTTCACCGATCTGCTTGGCGAAAAGGCCGATCTGCTCGAAGTCCAACATGAGGGGCTAGACCTTCTGATCCTTGACGCGCCCGCCTATTACGAGCGTTCCGGCGGCCCCTATCTCGGCCAGACCGGCAAGGATTATCCTGATAACTGGAAGCGCTTTGCGGCGCTCTCGCTGGCAGCGGCACGAATCGGCGCCGGTGTGCTTCCCGGCTGGCGGCCGGATATGGTGCACGCCCATGACTGGCAGGCAGCGATGACCCCGGTCTATATGCGTTATGCCGAAACGCCGGAGATTCCGAGCCTTCTCACCATCCACAACATTGCTTTTCAGGGTCAGTTCGGGGCCAACATCTTCAGCAAGCTCGAATTGCCCGCCCACGCCTTCGGCATGGAAGGCATCGAATATTATAACGATGTCAGCTTCCTCAAGGGCGGCTTGCAGACGGCAACCGCGCTCAGCACGGTCAGCCCATCCTATGCGGAAGAAATCCTGACCGCGGAATTCGGCATGGGGCTGCAAGGGGTGATCGGCAGCCGCGCCCATGTGCTGCACGGTATCGTCAACGGCATTGACGCCGATGTCTGGAACCCGGCCACCGACCATCTGATCCACGACAACTATTCCGCCACCAATCTCAAGAACCGCGCGCTGAACAAGAAGGCCGTCGCAGAACATTTCCGCATCGACCAGGATGACAGCCCGCTTTTCTGCGTCATATCCCGCCTCACCTGGCAGAAGGGCATCGATCTGATGGCGGAAGCCGTGGACGAGATCGTTTCCCTCGGCGGCCGTCTGGTTGTGCTGGGCGCCGGCGATGTGGCATTGGAAGGCGCGCTACTGGCGGCGGCATCCCGCCACCATGGCCGCGTCGGTGTCGCCATCGGTTATAATGAGCCGCTGTCGCATCTGATGCAGGCGGGTTGCGATGCGATCATCATCCCCTCGCGCTTCGAGCCCTGCGGCCTTACCCAGCTTTACGCGCTGCGTTATGGCTGCGTTCCCGTGGTTGCCCGAACCGGCGGCCTTGCCGATACGGTGATCGACGCCAACCATGCCGCCATCGCCAATAAATCGGCGACCGGTGTACAATTCTCGCCCGTCACGCTCGACGGTCTGAAACAGGCGATCCGCCGAACCGTGCGTTATTATCACGACCCGAAACTTTGGACACAAATGCAGAAACTCGGCATGAAATCCGATGTTTCCTGGGAAAAAAGCGCTGCGCTCTACGCCGCGCTTTACAGCCAGCTTATTTCGAGAGGCCATTGAAACAATGATCAAGACCGTTCAGACGACACCCTTTCAGGATCAGAAGCCGGGCACATCCGGCCTGCGCAAGAAGGTGCCCGTCTTCGCCCAGGAAAATTATGCCGAAAACTTCATCCAGTCGATCTTCGACTCGCTTGAGGGCTTTCAGGGCCAGACGCTGGTGATCGGCGGCGATGGCCGTTATTACAACCGCGAAGTCATCCAGAAGGCGATCAAGATGGCGGCCGCCGCCGGCTTCGGCAAGGTGCTGGTCGGTCAGGGCGGCATTCTCTCAACCCCCGCCGCCTCCAATATCATCCGCAAATACAAAGCCTTCGGCGGCATCGTGCTTTCCGCCAGCCATAATCCTGGTGGCCCGACCGAAGATTTCGGCATCAAATACAATATCGGCAATGGCGGCCCAGCGCCGGAAAAGATCACCGACGCGATCTATGCCCGCTCGAAGGTCATCGACAGCTACAAGATTTCCGACGCTGCAGACGTCGATCTCGACAAGGTGGGCAGCTTCAAGGTGGATGAACTGACGGTCGATGTCATCGATCCGGTCGCCGATTATGCCGCTTTGATGGAAGAACTGTTCGATTTTGCCGCCATTCGCGCCCTGATTGCCGGCGGCTTCAAGGTTGTCGTCGATTCCATGAGTGCCGTCACCGGCCCCTATGCCGTGGAAATCATCGAAAAGCGTCTCGGCGCGCCGAAGGGCTCGGTCCGCAACGCAACGCCCCTGCCCGATTTCGGCGGCCACCACCCCGACCCGAACCTGGTGCACGCCAAGGAGCTTTACGACGATGTCATGAGCCCGGAAGGTCCCGATTTCGGCGCGGCGTCGGATGGCGACGGCGACCGCAACATGGTTGTCGGCAAGGGCATGTTTGTCACCCCGTCCGACAGCTTGGCGATCATCGCCGCCAATGCACGGCTCGCGCCCGGTTATGCCGCCGGCATTTCCGGCATCGCCCGTTCCATGCCGACAAGTGCCGCAGCCGACCGCGTCGCAGAAAAACTTGGGCTTGGCATGTACGAGACGCCAACCGGCTGGAAATTTTTCGGCAATCTCATGGATGCCGGCAAGGTTACAATCTGCGGTGAGGAAAGCTTCGGCACCGGCTCCAACCACGTGCGCGAAAAGGATGGCCTGTGGGCCGTGCTCTACTGGCTGAACATTGTCGCCGCCCGCAAGGAAAGCGTGAAGGACATCGTTACCAAGCACTGGGCCGAATATGGGCGCAACTATTATTCCCGCCACGATTATGAGGAAGTGGATTCGGACGCCGCAAACACTCTGGTGGCCATCCTGCGCGAAAAACTCGCAACACTTCCTGGCACCAGCTACGGCAATCTTAAGGTCGCAGCTGCTGATGATTTCGCCTATCTCGACCCGGTCGACCAGTCCGTCAGCAAGAACCAAGGTATCCGCATCCTGTTCGAAGGTGGTTCGCGCATCGTGCTGCGCCTTTCCGGCACGGGCACTGCGGGCGCAACGCTCAGACTTTACGTCGAGCGCTATGAGCCGGATGCGGCCCGTCACGGCATCGAAACGCAGGCGGCGCTTGCCGACCTTATTTCCGTTGCCGACACGATCGCCGGCATCAAGGCCCATACCGGCCGCAACGAACCGACCGTCATCACGTAAGGTTTTGCATTGCACGCACCGTTTCCGGCAACGGGCATAGCGAAAAACTTGGCAGGCGGCCATGAGGCCGCCTGAGGTTACTGACTAACCTCCCCGCCAGACTCGATATCATCATCTTCCGGAGAGAGAGAGACCATGCAGAAACCAGCCGTTTTCCCCAAAGGCGTAACCCAGACGGAAAACGGAACGGAATTTGCGGTCTATTCCCGGCACGCCTCACAAATCGACCTTTGCCTTTTTGAAGCGACGGGCGAAAAAGAGACGGCGCGTTTGCCAATGAGGCGCGATGAGAATGACATTCACCGGCTGACAGTTGCCGAGACCGGCCCCGGTGCGCGATATGGCTACCGCGCCGACGGCATTTATGCCCCCGAACATGGCCTGTGGTTCGACCCCGCAAAACTGCTGCTCGACCCCTATGCCACGGAGATAGACCGGCCATTCCGGCATGATGCCGCGCTTTTGACCTATGGCGAAGACACGGGCGCGATCATGCCGAAGGCGATCCTGTCGCAATATGAGCAGGTCAGGCGCCAGCCGCCACGCTTTGCCGAAGGCGGGCTGATTTACGAACTCGCGGTTAAATCCTTCACCAAATTGCACCCTGCCGTGCCGGAAGAGCTGAGAGGCACGGTGGCAGCGCTGGCTCATCCTGCCATTATCGCGCATTTGAAAAAAATCGGTGTCGATGCGGTGGAGCTGATGCCGATCACCGCCTGGATCGACGAGCGCCACCTGCCGCCGCTTGGCCTTTCCAATGCATGGGGATACAATCCCGTCGGCTTCATGGCGCTCGATCCGCGCCTCTGCCCCGGCGGAGTGCGGGAGCTGCGCGACACGGTTGCAGCCCTGCACGCGCAAGGCATTGGCGTCATTCTCGATCTGGTCTTCAACCATACGGGTGAAAGCGACAGCGAAGGCTCCATCCTGTCTTTGCGCGGACTGGACAATCTCACCGCTTTCCGTCACCCGGAAGGAAAGCCGGGCGTGCTGGTCAATGACACCGGCACCGGCAACACGGTGGCCTGCGATCATCCCTATGTGCGCCAGCTCATTATCGATTCCCTCAGGCATTTCGTTCTCAATGCCGGTATCGATGGCTTCCGTTTCGATCTCGCGCCCATATTGGGACGAACGGCTAGTGGCTTCGACATGGCCAGCGAAACGCTTGCCGCCATGCACTCTGACCCGGTACTATACGACCGCGTGCTGATCGCCGAACCATGGGATATCGGCCCCGGCGGCTATCAGCTCGGCAATTTTCCGGAGAGCTTTCTGGAATGGAACGACCGCGCCCGCGACGACATGCGCCGGTTCTGGCGCGGCGATGCGGGAACAACCGGAGCGCTGGCCAATGCGCTTTCCGGCTCTTCGCCGATCTTTTCCCGCCATGGACGTGCAAAAAGCCGCAGCGTCAATTTCCTTGCCGCCCATGACGGTTTCACCCTGTTCGATCTCGTCAGCCACGAACACAAGCACAATGAGAAAAACGGCGAGAACAATCGCGACGGGCATAATGAAAATCATTCCTGGAACAATGGTTTGGAGGGATTGACGGACGATCCTGCCGTCGTGGCCGCCCGCCACGCGGATGTGAAAGCGCTGCTTTCCACGCTCTTCGTCAGTCGCGGCACATTGATGCTGACCGCCGGCGATGAGGGTGGCCGCAGCCAGCATGGCAATAATAATGCCTATTGCCAGGACAACGAGATAACGTGGGTCGACTGGTCGTCGCTCTCCCAGGAGCTGACTGACCACACGGCATTTCTTGCAGCACTTCGCAAACGCTTCGGCGTGTTTTCGCAAACCGAGTTTTTCTCAGGCAACGGCGATGTGGCATGGCTTGCCCCCGGCGGAGAACCGATGACGGTCGCGGAATGGGAAAGGCCGGACATGCCGGCTTTCGCCATGGTGCTTGCCACGCCGGACCACGAGACCGAAAACGACGCGGAGCTTGCCGTGCTCATCAACCGCAGCCATGAGATCGTGCCCTTCACCCTGCCGGGCGACGACTGGCAAGCGATCGGCACGGATTTCGGCAATCCGGCCTTCCTGCCTGCCCGCTCGGTAGTGTTTTATCTGCGCGGTTGATCGCTTGGCCCCGGCACCTTTATAAGTTCCGAAAGGCAATCGAGAAGAGGTAACATGGCAAAGGAAATAGCGCTGGCGGAAATGAAAAATTTCGTCGGCACGGAGCTGGGCGTTTCCGACTGGATCACCGTCGACCAGACAATGATCGACGCCTTCGCAAAAGCGACGCTGGACGAACAGTTCATCCACACCGACCCGGAACGCGCCAAGGCGGAAAGCCCCTTTGGCGGCACTATCGCGCATGGGTTCCTGACGCTCTCGCTGCTTTCGGCTCTGAATTACGATGCCCTGCCCCGCATTCGCGAAACGACCATGGGCATCAACTACGGCTTTGACGCCGTCCGCTTCGTCACGCCGGTCAAAAGCGGAGCACGGGTGCGTGGCCGTTTCACTTTGGCCGAGGCGCGGTTTCGCGGCGCCGCCATGCTGGTGACGACCTATGATGTGACGGTGGAGATAGAAAACGAGAAAAAACCGGCGCTCACTGCCCGCTGGACAACCATCACCCAGTTCAACCCCGAGGACAGGCCGCAAGACGCCTGATGGCGAAGTAAATCCCAATTTGAGATCGGAGTGTCTGTGAGATTCGCATATTTGATAGAACCTCCGTTCAACTACAGGAACGAATGCGGCGATGTGACCGGGTGCGATGTGGAGTTGGCGCGAGTCATTCTAGCCATGATCGGTATTCATGAAATTGAATTCATCGAAGCCGAATTCTCGCAATTGTTGCCTGGGCTGAACGAAAACCTTTGGGATATGACTACCGGCCTCTTCGATACCGCTGAACGCAGAAAGATCGTGACGTTCAGCCATCCCATCTGGGCGTTGCCTGATGGACTGTTGGTGAGGAAGGGCAACCTCAGAGATCTGGACGGATACGCATCGGCAGCAAAAAATCCGGAATGTACGCTGGTCGCGATCCGTGATCAGATCCAACATCGCGCAATTATGGAAGCGGGCGTGCCCGATGACCGCATTCTCATTTGCGAGACCTACGACGAGGCCGCTCAGGCCGTATTGGATGGGCGTGCCGACGCCTATGCCAGCGTGGCCATGGCCCATCTCGGTTTTATGCAGCAAAATCCAGAGCTCGATTTGGAAGTTGTCTCCGTTTTACCGAATGAGAGCCCAGCAGCCTCAGGCGCATTTGCTTTCCGCCAATCCGACCGGGAACTCCAGAGCGCGGTCGATGCGGCACTTCTTTGTTATATCGGATCAGACGAGCACCGTGTGCTGATGCGCAATTTTGGTTTTGATGATCAAGCCCTCGTCAACGGCGAGGCCAGTCTGGCAAAGTAACGCCGGACTGCGCAAAGGAGACGGCCCAATGCATGATGAAGCCGTAAGAGACGCGTTTCTCGCACAGGCAAGAGCCTGCGACAGCCTCGGTTCGCCCTTTACCGCACGGCTTTGCCGCGCGGTGGCGGCGCGGCTGGATCGCCAGACGGACGTTGGCGAGATGATCTTATCCTGGCATGGCGATGTCGGCCCGTCCGGCGATTCCGTCCCACTGCGGCTTGCCGGTGCCCTGCATGCGCTTGTCATCGAGGACAAGATCGCTCCTCTTGTCGATATAGCACCCGAAGACGAGAATGCGCTCTGGCAGGCTTGCGCAAGTGCCTTGCGCTTCCATTCGGGCTTCATCCTCGAAAGACTGAAATCGCCGCCGCAGACCAACGAAGTCCGCCGTTCCGCTGTGCTGCTGCCGGGTTTTCTTTCCATTGCGGAGCTTTTGGGCAAGCCGCTGGTCCTTTCAGAGGTCGGCGCCAGCGCCGGTCTGAACCTGCAATTTGACCGCTACCAGTATCGTCTTGGCGATCTTGCCTGGGGCAGGCAATCCGAAGTGTCCATGTCGCCGGAATGGCGCGGAGACACCCCGCCCGACAAGCGGATAGAGGTCATCGAGCGCGCCGGCTGCGATCTTAACCCACTCGATCCGTCGTCTGCCGAGGACCGGCTGCGGCTGATGTCATATGTCTGGGCCGATCAGACCGACAGGCTGGAGCGCACGGCGGCCGCCCTGCGTATTGCGGTGGAGAACGGCTTGCACGTTGAAAAGGCTGACGCAATTGACTGGCTGCAACGCCGCCTTGCCGCGCAACATTCGGGCGCTGCCCATGTGGTCTACCATTCTGTCGCCTGGCAATATCTGCCCGATGCGCTGAAAGAGGCCGGCGAAACGCTGATCGCCGAGGCTGGAAGCCGTGCCACCCCTGAGGCTCCGCTTGCCCGCCTGCAGATGGAGGCAGATACGACGCCGGGAAGCGCCGCAATCACCCTGCAAATCTGGCCGACCGGTAAGAAACAGGAAATCGGCCGCGCCGATTTCCATGGGCGATGGGTGGAATGGCAGGGGTGGAAAAGCTAGACCGCCACGTCCTGCGCCGCTTCCTGCAACAGGCCGCCGACATATTCGGCGAAAGAGCGCCAGCACTCTACCCGGAACGTATCGTCAGCCACGCGCAGCAGCACCACTTCCGCCTTGCCGAAAACCGTTCGCGAGCAGGCGCCGATCGGGAACTGTGCGATAGACAGATCCTGCGGGCAACCGGCGTTGAGGGCTGCCTCCGCGCCGGGGCCGGAAACGATGACAGCCGTGTTGCGGTGGGAAACGTCGGTCGCCGAAAACAGGCCGGGAACGGTGGCGAGCGCCGCCATCAGGTCGCTTTCGCCCTGATCGATCACCAGCCATTCGTCCGGACCAAGCCAGAGAGCGGAGCGCAAACCCGATGTGACAGAGCTTTTCGGGCTGTTGGGCAATAACAGGCCGAGTGCATCCGAGAGGGCCGGCAGTGCGCTTTCCCTTGCGCGCAGCGACAGCCGCGACGCCGAGGCGGCGGGCTTCAGCGAGACGAAGGGCGAACCACCGTGGAAATCCTCGAGTACGGATTTGCGTTTTGCGTGAAGTGTGTCAGCCATTGAGACGGGCTCCTTCCTTGTCGAGGAAGACCATGTCGGTCACTTCGACGGCAATTGTTTTATCGGCAAGCGGGATGTAGAGCGTTTCGCCCATGCGCGCCCTGCCATCCGCCACCAGCGCAAAGGCGATGGAGTGGCCGAGATTTTCCGACCAGTAGGCGGAAGTGACATGGCCGAGCATGGTCATGGGTTTCGGCTGGTTTGGATCAGCAACGATCTGGCCACCCTCTTCGGGAACAGTCAGCCGGTCCTTCGTCTTGAGGCCCACAAGCTGCTTTCGACCGGAGCGCATGAGATCCGGGCGTTTCAGACCGCGGATACCGACGAAATCCGTCTTCTTCTTGGAAACGGCCCAGGCAAGCCCGGCATCGTCAGGCGTCACGGTGCCGTCGGTATCCTGTCCGACGATGATGTAACCCTTTTCGGCACGCAGGATGTGCATGGTCTCGGTGCCATAAAGGCATCCGCCCACCGCTTCGGCCCGTTCACGGATCGCGGTCCAGACGGCAGCGCCGTAATCGGCCGGAACGTTGATTTCGAAACCAAGCTCACCCGTGAATGATACACGGAAGAGACGCGTGGGCACACCGCAGAAGGTGCCTTCCGCGACCGCCATATGCGGGAAGGCTTCGGGCGAAATATCGATACCCTCGACGAAAGGCGCGATCACCTCGCGCGCTTTCGGTCCCTGCACCGCAATCACCGCCCATTGTTCGGTCGCCGATGTCAGCCAGACATTCAGCTCGGGGAATTCGGTCTGGAGATAATCCTCCATGTGCTGGAGAACGCGCGGTGCGCCGCCCGTCGTCGTCGTCACGTGGAAACGGTCCTCGGAAAGACGACCGACGACACCGTCATCGTAAACGAAACCGTCCTCGCGCGTCATGATGCCATAGCGGCAACGGCCGGGTTTCAGTGTGTCCCAGGCATTTGTGTAGATGAGGTTCAGGAACTTAGCCGCATCGGGGCCGACCACCTCGATCTTGCCGAGCGTGGAGGCATCGAACACGCCGACGCTTGTCCGCACCGTCTTGCATTCGCGGTTGAGCGCCTCGTGCATATCCTCGCCGCCGCGCGGGAAGAACCATGCACGCTTCCAGTTGCCGACATCCTCGAAAAGGGCGCCTGCCGCAGCCTCTTCGTCATGCATCGGCGTCTTGCGGGTCGGGTCGAACAGCGCACCGCGCGAATGGTTGATGAGCGTGCCGAAAGTGACCGGCGTATAGGGTTGGCGGAAAGTGGTGAGACCGACCTTCGGCAGATCCCGCCCAAGCGCTTCCGAGGCAATGGCAAGTCCATGCATGTTGGACATCTTGCCCTGATCGGACGCCATGCCATTGGTGGTGAAGCGCTTGATATGCTCGACCGAATGCATGCCTTCACGCACGGCCAGGCGAATATCCTTGGCGCAGACATCGTGCTGGAAATCGATGAAGGCCTTGACGCCGGTGCCTTCGCCTGCCCCTTCCGCAGCGCCGATCATGCCGCCGGTCCAGGCGCGCGCATTCTCGCCGGAGAATTCCGCTGCACCGCCACCTGCGGCAGCAGCCTCGGCGATCAATGCGGCGAGATCGTCCGTGCCGTTGCAGGCGCCGACTGACACACAATTCTGCACATGGATGTCAGGCAGGAACCGCTGGTTTGCCGCGTCAAACTTCAGCTTGCCGCGCGATTGCGAGAAGAGATGCACCGACGGCGTCCAGCCCGCCGAAACGACGAGCGCGTCGATGGCGATCTTGCGCTTGTTAGAGCCGCCATTGCGGCCAACGCTCATGGAAGAAACGCGCAGCCGCCCTGACGTATCGTAAACACTGTGACCCGCCAGTACCTCGATACCCAGCGCCCGCGCCTCGTCCAGCAGCCGCCGATCGGGGTTCTCGCGGCAATCCACGATAGCGGCGATCTTCACACCCGCTTTCTTGAGATCGAATGCCGTCTCATAGGCAGAATCATGGGCTGTGTAGACACCGACATTATTGCCGACGGTCACGCCGTAATGGTTGAGATAGATGCGCGCAGCAGAAGCCAGCATGATGCCGGGACGATCATTATTGGCAAAGACCATGTGCCGCTCGATCGCGCCTGCCGCCAGAACGACCTTCTTGGCGCGGACCTGCCACAGTCTTTCACGTGGCTGGTGTTTGGCCGGCGTGGCGAGGTGATCGGTCACACGCTCGGCCAGCGCCACGAAATTGTGGTTGTAATAACCGAACGCTGTCGTGCGGGTCAGAACACGCACATTGGGCAGCGATTTCAGTTCAGTGAAAACTTTTTGCGCCCAGTCATATCCGGACAGGCCGTCGATGACCGCACCGGTATCAAAACGCAGCGCGCCGCCAACTTCGGCATTCTCATCAACCAGAATGACGCTGGCGCCAGTTTTTGCAGCGGCGAGCGCCGCTGTCAGCCCGGCCACACCGCCACCGGCCACCAGCACGTCGCAATGGGCATAACGGCCGGAATAATGATCCGCATCCGGCTCGGTCGGCGCCTTGCCGAGACCGGCTGCGCGACGGATGATCGGTTCATAAATCTTGTGCCACGCGGCCTTCGGCCACATGAAGGTCTTATAGTAGAAACCAGCCGCAAACATCGGCGACAGGAAATCGTTGATCGCACTGATATCGAAGGACAGCGACGGAAAGCGGTTCTGCGAGGCGATGATGGCGCCGTCGAATACATCCTGCACCGTGGCGCGCACATTCGGCTGTTTGCGCAGGCTGTCACGCGATACGTCGATCAGCGCATTCGGCTCCTCCGGGCCGGCGGAAAGGAAACCACGCGGGCGGTGATATTTGAACGAACGGCCAATCAGATGCACGCCATTCGCCAGAAGTGCGGATGCAACCGTGTCGCCTTCCAGCGCCTGATAGATCTTGCCGTCGAAGGTGAAGCGTGCCGTTCTGGCAGGTGTCAGGCGACCGACGCCCTTGATACGATAATCGCCGCTCATTGCGCAGCTCCCTTTTGGGCGGAAAGAACCGCGTCGGCATCCGGTTTCGGCTCGCCTGCCTTGTAGGTCATCAGGAATTTGTCGCTGACGGAATCGCGGGCAGCGTTGAAAAAGCGGCCGCAACCGTGAATGTGGCGCCAGCGCTCGAAAACGAGACCTTTGTCATTGTCGCGAATGAAGAAATATTCGGCAAAGGCCTCGTCCGAAATATCGGCAATGTTTTCCGGCCGGGCGATATGGGCTTCGCCCGCCCAGCGAAATTCGAGTTCGGAACGGTCTTCCCGGCAATAAGGGCAATGGATCAGAAGCATCGTGGCTCCACCTTCAAAGAGAACTTTCCGGAAGCATGCTTCCGGCGGGTTGGTCACACAGCCGCTTTCCCATCGCAACGAAGGGGGAAAGCCGCTTCAAGAGCTGCTCGAAATTATCGAATGGTTTCAGCGCCGAGGCCCGACCCATATTGATGATGGCAACCGCCATCATGTCGGTGTCGATCGCGAAGGGCTCGTCCTGCGCACCATTTTCCTTCTCGCCGACGAAATAGACCAGCTTGTCCGCGAGACTCGGCGCGCAGAGCAAAAGGCCTTTTTCCGCCACGAAAGGCCAGTCGCGCTCACCCTGCATTCTCTGGATTTTCTGGCTACGAAAATCCCCCATCTCGGGGATGAGATTGCCCGCCGGCACGACCGCCGCCGCAACACCCATGTTTGCCGAAAGCATAACCGCCGCCAGCATCAGTGCGCCACGGCGGCGGCAGCGGCCTCGTCGATGAGGCGTCCGGTGCGGAAACGATCGAGCGTCAGCCCCGCCGCCAGACGGTGCGGTTCGCCGCGCGCGATGAGATGCGCAAACAGATTGGCCGAGCCCGGTGTCGCCTTGAAACCGCCTGTGCCCCAACCGCAATTGACAAAGAGATTTGGCACCGGCGTCACACTCTGAATGGCGGAGCGATCGGGTGTGTTGTCGGTAATGCCGCCCCATTGGCGCATCATCTTGACGCGGCGGAAAATCGGGAACAGCTCGCAGATGGCGTCAAGCGTATGCGTGATGATCTGCAGGCCGCCAGTCTGGGAGTAGGAATTATACTGGTCGGTGCCAGCACCGATGACCAGCTCGCCCTTGTCCGACTGGGAGATATAGGCATGCACCGTATTGGACATGACGACACAGGGGAAGATCGGCTTCAGCGGCTCTGATACCAGCGCCTGCAACGGGTTGGAATGCAGAGGCACACGCACATCCGCCATTTTCATCAGAACGGAGGAGTGGCCGGCGGCGGAAACGCCGATTTTCTTTGCGCCAATGAAACCGCGATTGGTCTCGACGCCCGTGACCGCGCCATCAGGTCCGCGCCTGATGGCCGTGACTTCGCAATTCTGGATGATGTGCACGCCGCGATCGGAAGCCGCACGCGCATATCCCCAGGCCACCGCATCGTGACGCGCCGTGCCGCCGCGCCGCTGGAGGGCAGCACCGTTGATCGGATAACGCGCATTGCCGGAAATCTCGAGTGGCGGGCAATAGGCCTTGGCCTGTTCCGGCGTCAGCCATTCATTGTCGATGCCATAGAGACGGTTGGCATTGATATGGCGCTTGAAGGACTGCTGGTCGTGAATATTGTGCGACAGCATCATAACGCCGCGCGCCGAATACATGACGTTGTAATTGAGATCCTGGCTCAGGCCTTCCCATAATTTCAGGGAATGCTCGTAAATATCCATGCTCTCTTCATAGAGATAATTGGAGCGGATGATGGTGGTGTTGCGGCCGGTATTGCCGCCGCCTAGCCAGCCCTTTTCCAGCACCGCTATATTGGTAATGCCGTGTTCCTTGGCAAGATAATAGGCGGCCCCAAGACCGTGGCCGCCGCCACCGATGATGATGACGTCATATTCCTTGCGCGGCTCGGGCGACGCCCATTGCGCATCCCACCCCTTATGACCCCGCAACGCCTCGCGCGCCACGGCAAAAACGGAATATTTGCGCATTCGCAGTCTGCTCCTCAAGAACCGGCCAGAAGCCGAAAGCATAGCTCCGGCACATATTATACACATGGCAAATCGGCATCGGAGGCAATATCCATTTTGCGACGCCGCAATGCTTTTGTTTCGACATTGCAGGCAGAATGCCGGGATAGCTGGATTTTGGCTGTTGAATATGCGGTACCGTATGGACTTGCTGCAAATGTTCTGATATTGCACGTCACCAATCGCTAGGCTCGACGGCCGAACGAACGATTTTATTTGCGTGCGAATGCCTTTATTCTCACAGCAAGACAACCAAACAAAAGGAACGGGTTTCACGTGCAGGTACTAGTCCGCGACAATAACGTTGATCAGGCGCTTCGCGCTCTCAAGAAAAAGATGCAGCGCGAAGGCATTTTCCGTGAAATGAAAATGCGCGATTATTACGAAAAGCCTTCCCAGAAGCGCGCCCGCGAAAAGGCTGAAGCTGTTCGTCGCGTTCGCAAGCTGGCACGCAAGCGCGCACAGCGCGAAGGTCTGGTTGCAGCTCCGCGCGCAGGCCGTTAATAGGCCGTCTTTTGGACGTTTTTGAATGCTTGTTGGGCGGGGGCGATCAATTCGCCGCCGCTCTTTGTGTTTGTGGCCGGAGAATGATCTTGAGACCGGCCTGCGAGGGAACCCCCACCGAATGACCGCTGTTGATGCCTGTGTTGTGAAAAACTCCGATGCCTCCACGCGCCGGGTGCTCCTGAAAAACAACAAGAGATTCCGTGTTTCCCTTGTCGTCTGTACCGTCCTCGCCGGTCTTTCCGGCTGCGCTACGTCCAACCAGACTGACGATGTCTTCAGGATCGACCGTGCCCAGGGCTCGCAGGAAAACATTGCCTCGCTCACCTCGGTCATCAACGCCAATCCGCAGGATCCGGAAGGCTATAACGTTCGTGGCTCGGCTTACGGCCGCGCCGGCGATTCGCGCCGCGCCATCGAGGATTTCAACAAGGCGCTGCAACTGAACCCGCGCTTTTATCAGGCCTATGCCAACCGCGCCCTCGTCTACCGCAATTCCGGCCAGCAGCAGCAGGCCTTGCAGGATTACAACGCGGCTTTACAGATCAATGCGAGCTATGACGTAGCCCTGATCGGCCGTGGCAATCTTTACCGCCAGTCCGGCCGCGTCAACGAAGCTTTCAACGACTTCTCCCGCGCCATCGAACTCGAAACCACCGATGGCCGCGCGTGGCACAATCGTGGCCTGATCTACCAGCTGCGCAACCAGCATGCCCAGGCCATCGAGGACTTCTCCAAGGCCATCTCGCTGTCCTCAACCTCGCCGGAACCCTATAACGGCCGTGGCCTTTCCTATGTCGCGCTGAACGACGACGAAAACGCTTTCGCCGATTTCAACCACGCCATTTCGCTTGATGGCAATGTCGCAGAATCATGGGCCAACCAGGCACTGGTCTATGAGCGCCGCGGCGAGATGGCGAAAGCCGCAAAGTCCTATTCGCATGCGGCACGGCTTGATCCGAAATATAAGCCCGCGCTCGACGGCATTGCCCGCACGCGCGGTGCCGGCGCATCCTGATCAAAAACAGATACGAACAGAAAAGCCGGCGGTGCGACACCTGCCGGCTTTTTATGGGAAACTTTTAAAGCCTCAATGGCTGTCGCGGCGCGCCTCGGGCGTGGCATCCCCCGCCCACAACTCCGCCTGCACCGCATTTTGAAACTCCATGACCTCGCGCCGCATGGCGGCGTCCTCATAGCCGAGGCCCGTCAGATAGGCGGCCAGTTCACGGCACTCCCTGCGCCAGAAATCATTCGCCTCCACACCATGCAGCCGGTCGAGCATGGTTGCGCACCGTTTTACGTTGGCAATACGGTTCTTTGCCGGAAAGGCGATTACTTCCGAATTCGTCGTCACGCGGGCACCTTGCTCTTCGAGGAATCAATACCGACTTTTTAAAGGCTGGATGGTTAACGAAGTCTGCTACGCAGGAGAGAAGGCCGCTAACGCCTTGCAGGGACGGGTTCTGCAGCCTGTCAGACGCAAGAATCTGCGCTGCCGGAGGACACCGATTCGGGCAAATCGCCGATTACCAAGGAATTTACCAATCAAGATTACCGAAATTTCATGCCGTGGGAGATAGAAGAAGTATATGTGTGTTGAAACAACACCGGTCTCATCGTATATTCTTGCAAAGAAAAAAAATGCCGCAGCGCAGCCAAAAACGGAGAAATCGTTCTCGGGAGGAGAGCACCATGTATGCACCTCGTGTATTTTTCAGCATGATTGGTGCATTGCTTGCCTTTGCGGTCGCTACATATTTCATCCACGGGTCGTTCTATACGGCATTCATCCAGACCCTCATCTGCGCCGTCATTCTGCAAACCGGTTATTTTATTGCACTCCTGGTTCTGGTCGCCCGGGAGAAACGGCGGATGCGCGAAACCTTCGCGCTTGATCGCAGCGCCGAGATCATGACGCCGGACACGGTAAGCAGCGCCCCGCCACATGGCGCGAAACTGACCGATATGTGACCTCTCACGCACATTCTTTTATTGCGCCGCAAAAAAATCACTTGCATCCACACCCCTGACACTTTCTGCTGACCAAATCCTGACGGTTCGTCACAGCAGAAGGACAACACATGGTGAGCGGTTCACAGCCCATTTGCGTCATCATCGCTGCGAAAAATGCATCCGATACGATAGATATCGCCATCCGCTCCGCCCTTGTGGAGCCGGAGGTCGCCGAAGTCATGGTGATCGACGATGGCTCCACCGATACGACCAGCGATGTCGCACATGCGGCGGATGACGGTACCGGCCGTTTGCGGGTCGTGCGATTCGACGTCAATCGTGGCCCTTCGGCCGCCCGCAACCATGCGATCTCGATTTCATCCGCACCGCTCATCAGCATTCTCGACGCGGACGACTTTTTTTTCAAAGGCCGTTTTGCCGCCATGCTGGAAAATGACGACTGGGATCTGGTGGCCGACAATATCGCCTTCATCCAGCAATCGGTTCCGGGCGCGTCGTCCTTGCAGCCGGCCCGCTTCGAACCACAGGCCCGGTTTCTGTCGCTGACGGAGTTCGTGGAAGGCAATATTTCCAGACCCGGCGTCGAACGCGGGGAAACCGGCTTTCTGAAACCGGTGATCCGCCGCGCCTTTCTGGACAAACATGCGTTGCGGTACGACGAGCGTCTGCGTCTCGGCGAAGACTACGAACTTTATACCCGCGCGCTTGCCGCCGGTGCCCGTTACAAGGTCATCCGTCATTGCGGTTATGGGGCGATTGTCCGCGGCAATTCGTTGAGCGGCCGTCACAGCACGGAAGATCTTCGCCGTTTATACGAAGCGGACAAGGATATTCTCACCAGCTGCAAGCTGTCGGCCAGCGAGACGGCGATCCTGCTCGAGCACGAAAAGCACATCCGCGCGAAATTCGAGCTTCGCCATTTTCTCGATGCGAAAAAGCAGAAAGGGATGGGCGGCGCGTTGAGCCACGCTCTTGCGCACCTGCCTGCCCTGCCGGCCATCACGCGCGGCATCTGGACCGACAAGACCGCCCGTTTTCGCAAACCGGCGCCGGTTCGGGATATTCGTTATCTGCTGGACGGCACGCCGGTTTCCTGAGGGAAAACCTCCAGCCGCGAGGATGATGGCAAGTTCGATATTCTCTCATTCGTCGTGCCGGACTAGATCCGGCATCCAGTCATGGCGCGTCTGCGCCATGAAGAGAATCTTTTGCGATCAAGGACTTGAGCGCGCTGGACCCCGGATTTAGTCCGGGGTGACTGTGTCCGGAATTGCTGAGGCAACCCGCCTTCAGAGATAATCGCGTTTGACCGTTTCCAGAACAGCGGAAAAACGCTCCTTGCGTTCCTCCAGCCTGCCATCCGGGCTGAGACGCGGTTCGGCACGGCTTGCCTGCCACAGCGCCAGCGTGGAAGGTGCTGCCAGCACTTGCTTGGCCAGTTTGCGCAGCGACAGGGATTGGCTTGCCTGCGGCCGCACCAGCACATCGCCCTCAAGCGCCGGACCGGATCCAGCCTCGGCAATGACGGGGGCTGGCGGCGGCGGGAAGCTCATACCCCAGAAACGCGACCCCTTTTTCGCCGCCTCGGCGCGGGTGGAGACTGGCACGTAACGCGGCTGATACTCCACACCGACCGTGCCTGCCCAATCGCTCCACTTGAAACTGTTGATAGAGGGAGATGTGCTCACCGCCACCCATGGCACGCGGAACGCATCGGCAAGAATGGCGCCATGCATGGATTCGGCCACGATAAATTCAGATTGGGCGATGGCGCGGATGACCGACATCGCCTCGCCGCGCGGGTCGAGATAGGTCAGTCCCGCCGGTTCGCAAACCGTTTCCCACATGCCGAATTCCGCCGATTCCCAATGGGGAACGAAGGTTTTCTTGTAGAGTTTCGGCAGGCCTTTGAACTCTGGCATGTCGGTCACCATCACGGCGGGATCGACAATGCCCTTTTCGGGAGAAAGTCCCAATTTGGCTGCGGTTTTTTCGCCGCGCACGCAGCGAATGTCCCAAAATCCGGTGCTTGTATCCGGCACCGCGCCGTAGCCATAACCGCTGCCGATCACAAGCTTGCGCTGCTTTGCGGGCAACAATGTATCATTGAGAACCGTGCCGACACCGACGAGCATCACATCGTCATGCACGTCCCGCAGCCCGGGCAGCAGAAAGTCCCACAGCCACAGATTGAGATCGTCGCCAAAATTTCCGTGATGCGATTCCCAGTGGTAAGGTTTCATGAAGTCACTCCTGGGTGAAAAACATATAAATTCTTGCAGGCAAGAATTCGATCATCTTGTCCGCACTATTTTGCCTGCGCCGAGTTCAAAAGCCGCTCGCAGGAGTGCCGGATCGCGCATCGCCCACTTCAGCAGCAGTCCGAATTCGGGCACCTTGCGCCGTTTCAGATTGCCCGCTTGGCTCCAGAGCGCCTGTTTGCGCGCCGTATTTTTATAGGAAGCGATCGAGGCCACATCGTCCGGCCGCCGCGAAAATCGCCCCTCCAGCGTATCGAGCGCAACCCAGGTATTGAACTGCTGGCGCAGGAATTCCGGCGAGGTATTGTCGATGCTGTGGAAGATATTGACGCCCATTCCGCGCATGGCACCGGCATCGTCACACAGAAGCGTGCGCTTGGATGCGAGGATGGAATCGCAGAAAAACAGCACATCTTCCGCCGCAAGCCGGAGCGCCGGATCGAAGCGTATCTTTTCAAAAAGCGGGCGGCCGATCACCATGCAGGAGAGATGCAGGAAGCTCCAGTTGCGCAGCATCACGCTCGCCAGATCCGGCAGCTCGATCACCAGAGGCCGCTCGGAAAGCCTTGCGGCGCCCTCGTTCTTTTCCAGCTCGGAAATGGCGAAATGATAATAAAATTCGTCACTTGCCTGCATGGATGCCCAATAGCACTCGCCGCCAAATGTCTTCAGCGCGAAGGCCGCATTCTGGAGATGATCGGGCGTCCAGATGTCGTCCGAGTCAAGAAATGCGACGTAATCGCTGCCAGCAGGAACGTGGTCGAGACCGGTATTGCGCGCACCACCCGGCCCGCCATTGGCCTGCTTAATGACGAGAATCCGCTCTTTCTGCGCTTGCGAAAGTTCTGCAAGCTCATTGTCTATCGGGTATGGCGATTCGTCATCGACGATGACAAGATCGAAATCCTGGTAAGTCTGCGCAAAAACCGATGCGAGCGCACGTCCAAGAATTCCGTGCTGCTTTTGGTAATAGGGAATGACGACAGTAAATCTTGCCATTGTTTCGCCCCTTGCGTTGATCAAGAAGTGTCGGGCCCGATCCTAAAAGCGGCCCCGATGGTATCGGCAACTCCCCACCGGCGTTCCTCCCCGCCGGCCTCCAGAAACAGGATGCTTGTATGCCCCCAGCTCCAAATGTAAAGACCATCACCACGAATGTCGGCTGGAGCGTCTTGTCTAAGACAGGGACATTCGGGCTTAAATTTGTCACCGTTCCCATTCTTGCACGACTGCTGACACCGGAAGAATTTGGTGTGGTTGCAGTCGGCTTAACGGTTGTACAATTCCTGACCATGATAGCCGGAGCGGGGCTGACCTCGGCGCTGATCGTCGAGAAAGAAGAGGATATGGATACAATCCATACCGTTTTCTGGGCAAATCTGGCGATTTCCTGCACCATGGCCGCTGCGCTCTACATTTTCGCGGAGTTCTTCGGTGGGCTTCTGGGTGCGGTGGAAAGTGCCTATCTGCTGCGTATCATGGCCTTTCTCATTCCGTTGCAACTTGCGGGTGATGTCGCCTATTCACTGCTAGCCCGGCGCATGAACTTCAGCCAGGACGCGCTGTGGAGCATGGCGTCTGAAAGCATCGCGGCGGTTGTCGCCGTGGCTATGGCGCTTCTCGGCTTCGGCGTCTGGGCGCTCATCATCCAGCTTTTCGCCGCCGCACTCATCAGGCTTGTCGGGCTATACGCCGTTTCCCGCTATTGCCCGCGTTTCGTCATGAAACCGCGCCGTCTGGTGCCGCTTCTCGGTTTCAGCTCCGGCCTGATGGGATCGGAAATCGCCAATTTTGTCACCTTCCAGTCGCCGATGGTGGTGATCGCCCGGCATCTCGGCCTTGCCGATGCGGGCGCCTATTCCGCCTCCAACCGTTTTGCCAGCATTCCCAATCAGGTCGTGCTGTCGGCCGTCATGGGCGTGCTGTTTCCCGCCTTCAGTCGTATGATGGACGATCCGCAGCGCAGGCGTGATGCCTTGATGTTCAGCACGCAGGTTCTGACCGTGCTGCTTGCGCCGATGATGTTCGGCCTCTGGGCGGTGGCCGAACCGGCAATGCTGGTAATTTTCGGGCAGAACTGGGCTTATGCCTGGCCGGTTCTCGGTCTACTTGCCCTCTCGAAAGCCATTCTGACACCATGCAGCACCTTTATCCCTTATCTCAAGGGTGCCGGCTACGGGCGTGTTCTGTTCTGGTCGGCCACGATCCGCGCCATCGTCACCACGGTTGCCGTCTGGGCTGCAGCCGTCTACGGCAGCCTGATCGACGCGATGATTTGGCTCTGCATCGTCAACGCTGTGACGCTGGTTGCCTACTCATGGGCCGTGTTCAAGGCAAGCGACACACCCTTTTTCAGCGGCCTCTATGTCAGCAGCAGACCGATGATTGCAGCGCTGGTCATGGCCGTTTCGGTGCGTTACCTGCTTCACGTCCTTGCCGAACGCATCCCCAGCGCAACGCTTCAGGTCCTCGTTGGCGCCGCAGTCGGCGGTATCATCTATGCGGTGCTGATTTTGCTGACCGAACGCGCCCTGCTTGGAAAAATCCTCGGGATGGTCAAATCGCGGCGAATGCGTGAAAACGCAACCCAAGGTTAGCGGCTCGTCACTGAAAGCGCCTCATTTCGGCCGTTAACAGGTCTCACCCGTCACGGATATGTGTTCCGTGACGGTATGGCAAAACCATTTTTTTGCGATGCAATATCACGTACAATGATAATAACGCTTCCTCTGGCGATTTTTAGCGACGACTTAAATCTAGAAAAAATTAAATGTTTTCAGTTGCTTAATTTTTTTAGGTCGCACGGAATGCCGGAACGCCAGACAATCACCCGCAATATCTAAGCTTGTGTTTTTCCCGCGTCGCCACATTTTACCCTAAAGTCGAAACCAGACTTACGAGTGCGGGCTTAAGTTCGCTCTGGTTGCAACGCGGCGTGGGTGGACGCCGCCCAATAGGGGTGACTGATGTGACTGTCGATCAGAACCTATCCTCCCGTATCAATTTGATGCGTATATTGCTGATCTCTGGAATCGTGTTCGTCCATGTGCCGCACGATGCCGAAACCAGCCCTTTTCTTGGCCTTTACGGCTTCTTCGACTGGCTGCGTGTTTTTCTGGGCGACGCCCTGTTTCGCATCGGTGTGCCCTGTCTCAGCGCGATATCCGGCTATCTGCTGTTTCGTCGCGGCATGAGCGGGTTCGATTATCCGGCGACGATCCGTTCGAAGTCGAAAACGGTACTGCTGCCCTTCCTGCTGTGGAATGGCGCGTTGTTTGCCGCAATTTTGCTTATCCAGCTGTTTGACGTTGGTGTGGGTTATTTCCCGGACCTCTGGAACGCCAGCCCGCGTGAAATCATCAGCCATGGCACGGCGCTCGAAGAACTGCCGGTAAACGTGCCGCTTTATTTCCTGCGTGACCTGTTCGTCTGCATCCTGCTGTCGCCGGTGCTTGCATTTCTCATGCGCCGCTTTGCGCTGCCAACCCTCGCTATCCTGCTCTTCATAACCGCCATGCCTGATCTGACGATCTTCATCGTCCAGAAGAAATCGATCCTGTTCAGCTTCTCGCTGGGCATCGCACTTGCGCTGCACCGCGTCGATGTCAAGGCACTCGATCCCTACGCCTTCCCGATCATGGCGCTGACCTTTGTCGCTGCGGCCATGCTGGCAACAGGCCTCTATTTCACCGGCCCGGAGTTCACCTTCTGGCTGAACATGTCGCGCAATTTGCTCGCTGTTTTTGGCGCGCTCGGTTTCTGGGCGTCGTCGGCGCTTTTGATCCGGAGCAGGCTCGGCAAGCGGCTTTCCGAGACCGGAAGCCTCAGCTTCTGGATATTCTGCGCTCACTATCCGTTGCTCGTCATCATGTGGATGGTCTGGAACAAGGGCGGACCCGATTTCTACCCCGCCTTCTATGTCATCGCCACGCTGTCCGCCTTTGTCATTCTGGTGGTGAGCAATGCACAAACCCGCAAATACCTGCCGGCCGTCTATGCCGTGCTGACCGGAAGCCGGAACGGCAAACGCAAGACAACGTCCGAATTCGCTGCAAAACGGGCCTCCATGATCGGCCCGCCCACATCCGAAACACTTTATTCGCAACGACAGAGGTGAACCAATGACAACATTTGTCACCCGCGTTCAGACACGCATTCTTCTCGCCGCCGCCCTGCTGGCGACACCCTTCACGACACCGAGCCAGGCACAAGAAGGCAACGGTGCATCCTTCATCGAGAATTTCGATCAGATGGACCGGTCGTTCTGGTACGTCTCCGACGGCTGGAACAACGGTGCGCATCAGAACTGCACCTGGTCGAAGAAACTGGCCACGGTGGAAAACGGCCAGCTGACGCTTGGTTTTGAGGAAGCAAAGTCCGGCGACCGCAACTTCGCCTGCGGTGAAATCCAGACCAAGGGGCGTTATCGCTACGGCACCTATGAAGCACGGATGAAAGCCGCTACCGGCTCCGGGTTGAACTCCGCCTTTTTCACCTATATCGGCCCGACCGACAAAAAGCCCCATGATGAAATCGACTTCGAGGTTTTGGGCAAGAATACGGGCAAGGTGCAGCTGAACCAGTATATTTCCGCCAAGGGCGGCAATGAGAAACTGGTGCCGGTAGAAGGCGGAGCTGATGCTGGCTTCAACGATTACGCCTTCGTGTGGGAGCCTCAGCGCCTGCGTTACTACGTCAACGGCAAGCTCGTTCACGAAGTCACGGATGAGACCAAGATTCCGCAGAATGCCCAGAAGATTTTCTTCAGCCTGTGGGGAACCGACACGTTGAAGGACTGGATGGGTGCCTTTTCCTATTCCGGCGCAACACAGATGATTGTTGACCGCTTCGCCTTCACGGCGCTCGGCGACAAATGCCAGTTTCCCGAATCCATCGCCTGCGCCCTTAACTGATTGCCTTTTTAAACCTGAGCCTCGGCGTCCTTGACGCATGAAACCAACCGGAACCCATGCATGATCCATGTTCTTTATCTCGCGCATGATCTGTCGGACCCCGCCATTCGCCGGCGGGTGTTGACCTTGCTTGCGGGCGGCGCGCGGGTCACGCTGGCGGGCTTCCGGCGCGGACAGAACCGGCTTGCAGAGATCGAGGGCGTGGTGCCGGTCATTCTCGGAGAAACCGCCGATGGGCAGTTTCTTCAGCGCATGGCAGCCGTCGCCAAAGCCAGCCTCTCGCTCGGCAAAACATTACGCGGCACCCCCACGCCCGACGTCATTCTTGCCAGAAACCTGGAAATGCTGGCTCTCGCAAAACGGGCCATGTCGCTTTACGACCGCCAGCCGGCACTGGTTTACGAATGTCTCGACATTCACCGCCTGCTTCTCAATGAGGGCAAGCCGGGGCAGCTTCTCAATGCGGCCCAGCGCTATTTCGCCCGGGATGCCAAGCTGCTGATGACGAGTTCTCCAGCTTTCGTCGAGCATTATTTCAAACCCGTTTCCGGCCTGAACCTTCCCGTGCTGTTGCAGGAAAACAGGGTGCTGGCGCTTGATGCCGCTGTAGCAGCCACCCCACAACCGCGCCCGCCTGCCTCCGGCGAACCGTGGAAAATCGGCTGGTTTGGGGCGCTTCGCTGCCGCAAATCGCTCGAAATCCTCGCCGATTTTGCAAAGCGCATGGATGGCAAGGTCGAAATCATCCTGCGCGGCCGGCCGGCCTATTCGGAATTTGCGGATTTCGATGGTTTCGTGGCTGCCGCGCCGCATGTGCATTTCCACGGGGCCTACAAGAACCCTGAAGATCTGGCCACCATCTATAATGAAGTGCAGTTCACCTGGGCGATCGACTTCTTCGAGGAAGGCCAGAATTCAAGCTGGCTGCTGCCCAATCGGCTCTATGAGGGATGCCTTTACGGCACCCTGCCGATCGCGCTTGCAGGCACGGAAACGGCTCGTTTCATCGAAAAGCGCAATATCGGTTTTGTTCTGCAAAATGCCGACGCAGATAATCTGGCCGCTCTTTTCAACACTATGACTCCACAAACGTATACGGACGCCTTCGACGCCCTCTCGGCACTCGACAAGAAACAATGGCTGACCGACCGCGACGATTGCCGTCAGCTGGTCCAGCAATTGTCCTCTCTTACAAAATCCGCTTCCGGCCATGCCCGTGAAGCTGCGTTTTCACCCGTGTAGTGCGTAGGGGGCAAATCATGGAAGGTCTTGGTCATTCCGGCATCAGAACTCTGATCGTCATTCCCTGCCTCAACGAGGCAAAGACGATCGAGGCGTTGCTGCGAAAATTCACCGGCGCGATGGATGGACGTATTTTCCGCATCGTTGTTGCCGATGGCGGCAGCACGGACGGCACGCGCGACATCGTTTCCGCCTTCGCCGTAACGGATGACCGCGTTACTCTCCTTCCCAATCCCAAGCGCATCCAGAGCGCCGGTATAAACCTGGCCGTATCCACTTTCGGCGAGGATTTCGACTACCTCATCCGCATAGACGCCCATGGCGATTATCCCGATGATTATTGCCAGCGGCTAATCGAGGACGCGGATCGCACCGGCGCGGATTCCGTCGTGGTCGCCATGGATACGGTCGGGCACGGCCTGTTCCAGAAGGCGACGGCGATTGCGCAAAATTCCAAACTCGGCAATGGCGGCTCCAAGCACCGCGAAGGCGCCAAGGGACACTGGATCGACCATGGCCACCACGCGTTGATGCGGATCGCCGCCTTCGACGCGGTCGGTGGTTACGATGAAAGCTTCAGCCACAACGAGGATGCCGAACTGGATTTCCGGCTGCGCAAATCCGGTTTCCGTATCTGGATGACCGACAAGACCCGCATGACCTATTATCCGCGCGCTAGCGTCATGCCTCTGTTCAGGCAATATCTCGCCTATGGCCGTGGCCGGGCAAAGAACCTGCTGAAACATCGCTCGATCCCGAAGATCCGTCAGATGATTCCGCTGGCTGTCCTGCCGGTCTTCGTGCTTGCCCTGCTGTCGCTTGTGCATTGGGCAGCACTTATTCCGCTTGGCCTCTGGATCGCCGCATGTGTGGGTTATGGCTTGTGGATGGCAATAGGTCAGAAAAACCCATACGGCCCGCTCGCCGCCTTTTCCGCAATGGTGATGCATCTGGCGTGGTCCACCGGCTTCTGGCTGGAACTCCTGAAATTCCGGGGAAAAAAGGCTGTCTCATGACCGACCTCATCGTCACCGAACCACACAATTCAAAGACCGTCGATATCGGCATCTGTACCTACAGACGTCCGGCGCTGGTCGCCACACTTCTGTCACTGTTCGAACTGGAAGTGCCCGAAGGCGTGACAGTTCGCCTGATCGTTGCCGACAATGATGAGGAACCAAGTGCCAAGGCAAGTGTGGATCGGCTGCGCGAAACTTCGCCTTTCGAGATCGCCTATGTCCATTGCCCGAAATCGAATATCTCGATTGCCCGCAACGCCTGCCTCTCTGAATGCCGGGCAGACTATCTGGCCTTTATCGACGATGATGAGACCGCCCCGCCGCACTGGCTGGCCGCACTTCTGGAAAAGGCAGGCGAAACCGGCGCGGATGTCGTTCTTGGCCCAGTGACGGCGGTTTACCGTGAGAATGCGCCGGGCTGGATGAAACGTGGCGATTTTCACTCGACCGTGCCCGTCTGGGTGAATGGCGAGATCATCACCGGCTACACCTGCAACACGCTTCTCAAGATGGACGCCCCATCGGTAAAGGACCGGCGTTTTGCGCTGGCGCTCGGCCAGAGCGGCGGTGAGGACACGCATTTCTTCTCGCATCTCCATGCTTCGGGCGGTCGCATCGTCTTTGCGCAAAAGGCCGTGCTCTCCGAGCCGGTGCCGGAAAACCGCGCCCGTTTCATGTGGCTTGCCAAACGTCGCTTCCGCTCCGGCCAGACCCATGGCCGTGTGCTTGCCGAAAAGAAACCCGGCGCAAGACGCGTGATGCAGGTGCTGAAGGCAGGATCGAAAGTTCTCTATTGCGCCGTCTTTGCCGCGCTGAACGGTTTCAACGCCGTGCGCCGCAACCGCTATGCCCTGCGCGGCGCCTTGCATCTCGGCTCGGTAAGCGGCGCCTTCGGAGTGCGCGAAATCCGCCAATACGGCGCGGTGGAGGCAACCTGATGGAGAACCTGAACCCTCAGCCCGATATCAGCTTCGTCATTGCCGCCTATAATGCCGCCGAGACGATCGAAGCCGCCATTCAAAGTGCGCTTGACCAGCAGGGCGTGACGCTGGAGGTGATCGTCGTGGATGACCGCTCCACCGACGAGACGATCTCGCTCGTCGAGGCCATTGCGGCCAACGATCCGCGTGTCCGGCTGCTTGCGCTTGAACAGAACCTCGGACCGGGAGGCGCGCGCAATGCCGGTATCGACGCAGCAACCGGACGCTTTATCGCCGTTCTCGATTCGGACGACGTCATCCGCCCCGACCGTTCCGCCTGCATGATGTGCCGGGCAGATGCGGCCAATGCGGTGATCGCTGTCGATAATCTCGATGTCGCCTATACGGACGGCAGGCCAATGGAAACGATGTTCGCAGAGGAGTTTCTGGAGGAAAGACCCGTCCTTACCCTTGAGGACTTCATTTCCTCCAACATCCTTTTCCGCTCCACCTTCAACTTCGGCTACATGAAGCCGATGTTCCGGCGCGATTTCCTAAATAGTGAGGGATTGCGTTTTCGCGAGGACATCCGCATCGGCGAAGATTACATCCTGCTTGCCTCGGCGCTTGCCGCCGGCGGCCTTTGCGTCATCGAGCCGAAACCGGGCTACATCTATAATATTCGCGAGGGTTCGATCTCGCGCGTCCTTGAAATCCACCACGTCGAAGGAATGATGCGGGCGGACCAGGAGTTTCTGAGCCACTACGCGCTGTTGCCCGCCGCCATGGATGCGCAGCAGGCCAGAAGCCGTAGCCTGCAACTGGCCCGTAACTTCCTGACATTGGTGGAAGACATCAAGCGGCGCTCGATTATCGGCGCGCTGAAGACAACGATCAGAGATCCCGCCGTGCTGGGCCATTTGAGAATGCCCATTGCCGTGCGGCTGAAGAGGTTGCGGAACGCGATGTTTGCGCCCGCAGCAAATACTGGGGTGAAAAGGCAGATTTCGTAAAATTTGTGAGCGGACAAATCTGTGCGCGAAAAATCTGCAAGCGGACTGGGGACAGATCAAACCTTGATGAAGGAGAACGCGATGGACCTGAACAAAACTGTCAGAAAAGCCGTCATTCCCGTAGCCGGCAACGGCACGCGGTTTTTGCCCGCCACCAAGGCGATGCCGAAGGAAATGCTCACGATCGTCGACCGGCCGGTCGTGCAATATGCCGTCGATGAGGCCATGCAGGCCGGCATCGAGCACATTATTTTCGTAACCAGCCGCAACAAGACCGCCATCGAAGACTATTTCGACAGCGCGCCCGAGCTTATCAACACACTCACCCGCTCCGGCAAGACGGTGCAGGTGCTGCAGCTTGAAAAGATGCTGCCAGTCGCAGGCACAGTCAGCTACACGCGCCAGCAGGTGCCGCTCGGCCTCGGCCACGCGGTTTGGTGCGCTCGCGAACTGGTGGGCAAGGAGCCTTTTGCGCTGCTTTTGCCTGATATGGTTTCCTATGGCGCACGCGGCTGCATTGCCGGGTTGATGGAACTCTACGACGAAGTGGGCGGCAATATTCTCGGTGTTGAGGAATGCCTGCCGGAAGAAGTGTCATCCTATGGCGTCGTCGGTGTCGGCCAGAAGGTCAATCATGGCTTTGCGGTCACCGAAATGGTCGAGAAGCCGGAACCATCCAGGGCGCCTTCGAATTATTATTTGAACGGCCGTTATATTCTGCAGCCGGAAATCTTCGACATTCTCGCTAAACAGGAGCGTGGCGCGGGCAACGAAATCCAGCTGACTGACGGCATGAAGCGGCTCGCTGAGAAGCAGGCCTTCCATGCGCAGAAGTACAGCGGTCGCACATTCGACTGCGGCAGCAAGCAGGGCTTTATCGCCGCCAATGTCGCTTTCTCGCTGATGCGTGCCGACATGGAGGCGCAGGTTCTCGCTTCCGTCAAGGAACTCGTTGCAAACCATGAAAGCCGCGTTCAGGCGGCCTGACTTTAATCGTGCTGCCGGGGAGGCGGTCGGCACATCAATAACGGGGGGCGGGAAGCCGAGCGTTGCTCGGCTTCCCGCGTACCATTTTTAATTCACAAGGTAGGTCCATGCACCACAAGACCTTTAAATCCAGCATCGGTTTTCCGGATCCCGGCAAGGATGCCGACACATTTATTGACCTCGATCGCCTCTGGGCAGCCGTGGTGCGCCGCGCCAATGTCATTGCCGCCTCGGTCATCGCCGCTGTGGTTCTGGCCGGCCTTTATCTGGTGCTTGCAACCCCCGTTTACACCGCGATGACTCAGGTGCTTCTGGATGAAAGCCTTTCCCGTTACGCGGAAGAGGAATCGCCGGTACCTGCCGCCCAGATCGTCGACAACCGTATCGCCAGTGCCGTGGAAATTCTGAAATCCAAGGAAATGGCGCTGACCGTGGTCGACAAGGCCAAGCTCGACGAGAACGACACCATCGTCAATCCGTCGCTGTCGCCGGTCGATCTCGTGAAATCCTCCGTGCGCGGTATCGTCGATCTAATCCTGCCCGGAGATCCGCCGGCCTCCGAAGCGGCAATCCGCGCCGGACGCCGCGAAAAGGCAGCCGCCGTGCTGCAACAATCGCTGATCGTGGAGCGTGTCGGCCGCAGTTCGGTCATCGCCATTTCCACCCGTTCGACAGATCGGCAGCTTGCCGCGCTCATCGCCAAGACCTATGCGCAGGCCTATCTGACCGAACAGCTGAACGCCAATTTCGACGCCAGCGAGCGCGCTTCCGTGTGGCTTCAGGAGCGCATGAGCGACCTGAACCAGCGTGCGCAGGCCGCCCAGCTTGCCGTCGAAAAATTCAAGACGGACAATAATATCGTTTCTTCGCGTGGCGAGCTGATGTCGGAAGGCCAGTTGGCCGATCTCAACGGCCAGCTGATTGCCGCGCAGGCGGATGTCGCGACGGCTGCTGCACGTTATGGCCAATACAAATCCATCATCGACCGGGGACCGGATGCAGCCGTTGACAATGCAGTCGTTTCCGCACGGGATGCCGACAACTCGGTCATTCAGGACCTTCGCAAACGCTACATCACGATCTCTGACCGATTGCAGGGCGTCGTCCAGCAATTCGGCGCCGACCACCCTCAGGCGGTAGCGCTGGAGAGTGAGAAGAAAGAGATTGCAAGGCAGATCTTCCAGGAACTGCAGCAGGTTACGGGCAGCCTGAAGAACGAATACGACGTCTCCAATTCCCGTGTGCAATCGCTTCGCGACAATATCGACCGCGTGGCGGGCCGCAATTCGCAGGCCAATATCACCATGGTGCAATTGCGTGAGCTGGAGCAGCGGGCAACCGCTCTGCGCACACTCTACCAGTCCTACCTCGGCCGCTTCGAAGAAGCATCCCAGAAGCAGTCGCTGCCGATCGCCAAGGCCCGCATCATCTCCGAAGCGGGTCTGCCGACAGCTCCGTCCAGCCCGAAAAAGACCATGACCATGGCGCTTTCCGTCATTCTCGGCCTTATGCTGGGCGGCGGCATCGCAGCGCTTCTTGAGTTCCGGGATCGCTTTTTCCACACCGGCAACGATGTGCGCGACAATCTGCGCATGCGTTTTCTGGGCTACCTGCCCTTTATCGGGGAACGGGGTGCAGAAACCGCAAAGTCAGGCACCCCTGCCGCCACCCCCGGCAGCGAAAGCACGACCATCGACGAAAACGGTCAGGTCTCGTTCCAGAAAATGCTGCGCCTTGCCGTCGACAGCCCGCGCTCAAGCTTTGCCGAGACGCTGCGCAACGTGAAGCTGACGGCTGATGTCGTTATCCAGGAACGCCAGTGCCGGGTAATCGGCGTCATCTCGTGCCTGCCGAACGAGGGTAAATCGGTCGTGGCGCTCAATCTCGCCGGTCTGATCGCCTCCACCGGCAAGCGCACGCTTGTGGTGGATGCCGACATCCGCAACCCCGGCCTCAGCCGCATGCTGACAACGCGGCAATCCGCCGGTCTGGTGGAGGTCGTGCTTGACGAGATACCGTGGACGCAGGCAGTGAAGGTCGATACCCGCACGAAAATGGGCATCCTTCCGGTTTCCACAAGCAACCAGTTTGCCCATTCAAGCGAGCTTCTTGCCTCCTCCGGCATGCGCAAATTCATCGAATCGGCGCGTGAGGCCTGCGACTACATCATTGTCGACCTTGCACCCGTCGTTCCCGTCATCGACGCAAAAGCCTTCGCACCGCAGGTCGATGGTTTCGTCTTCGTGACGGAATGGGGCAAGACGCCGATCCAGATGGTGCAGAACCTGATGGCCAACGAACCACAGATTGCCAACAAGACGTTGGGTATCGTGCTCAACAAGACCGATATGACGGAATTGCAGCGTTATGCAGGCCCCGGTGGTTCTGAGCATTATCACGAGACATTCGCGGCCTATTACGGCGACGCCAAACCGCCGGTGAAGGAAAACGCCTGAATGGTGTAGCGGCCCGGTGCAAACCGGGCCGCTTTTTTTTGCAGCTCAAATTTTGCCATCCAGCCTATGGCGTTGCCCGCAAAATTACGCATTGATGGCGACCAACCAATCGCCAGCAAGCAGGACCAGTTTCATGCCATCACCCATCGCCCTTGTTTCGCGGATGAATGCGCAAGCGGAGGCCATATGGAAGCAAGCGCTTCGCGACGCCATGCCGGAAGAGGAAATCCTCTCCTTTTCCGAATTGAGCGGGGAGCAGAAACGCGCGGTGGACTTCGCCATCGTCGCCAATCCCGATCCAGTCGACATTGCCGCCTTGCCGGGTCTTTCGTGGATTCACAGCCTGTGGGCAGGTGTCGAACGGCTCGTGCTGGAACTGGGAGACAAGGCGCCGCCGATCGTCAGGCTGAAAGACCCGGAGCTTTCACGCGTGATGGCGGAAGCCGTGCTGGCATGGACCTATTACCTGCAACGCGACATGCCGGCCTATCGCGAAAACCAGAAAAAAGCCCTCTGGCAGGAACTCGATTATCGGCATCCGGGCGAGATGACCATCGGCCTCCTCGGCCTCGGCGCGCTTGGAACGGCTGCGGCGCAACGCCTACTTCATGCAGGCTTCAACGTTTCCGGCTGGAGCCGCTCGGCCAAGGCAATCGAGGGAGTGGCAACGCTGACGGGCGATGACGGGCTGGAGGACTTGCTGGAAAAAAGCGACATTCTCGTCTGTCTGGTGCCGCTGACCGATGCGACGCGCGGCCTTCTGAATGCCGACCGTCTCGGCGCCATGAAAAAGGGAGCCGCACTCATCAATTTCGCCCGCGGAGCCGTCGTCGTCGCCGATGACCTGATCGCGGCGCTTGATTCCGGCCAGCTTTCGCATGCGGTTCTCGATGTCTTCGAACAGGAGCCGCTACCTCCCGCCTCCGCATTCTGGCAGCACCCGAAAGTGACCGTCCTGCCACATATTTCCGCGCCGACAAGCCGGGAAAGTTCCGCGAAAATAGTGGCAGGCAATGTCAAGACATGGCGTGAAACAGGCACGCTACCGGAAACGGTCGATATGACGCGCGGTTATTGAGACACGATGGCGGGCGGTTTATTCGCCCGCCATCGTGTTTGCCGTATGGGCCAGTTCGACAGCTGAGACGATCTGCTGTTCGTCATAGGGCTTGGTCAAAAGCACTGCCGTTTCCGGCGCCCCGTTCGGCAGTTGGTTGTCTCCCGTGGCAAACACAATGGCTAGTCCTGGTTTCCGGCGCAATGCCTCAACCGCCAGCTCGCCGCCCTTCATGTCCGGCAGGCCTATGTCGGTAACGAGAACATCGATCTCTTCCGTCTCGATCGCCTTTAGCGCCTGCACAGCATTTCCGGCCTCGACGACGGCAAAGCCGTTATCGGCCAGCATCTCGGTCGAATTCATCCGGATCAACTCGTCATCCTCAACAAGAAGCACGCAAACCGATCTGGTCTCGTCTCCGACGACCTGCGCGGGTTCGGGGGTTTTGGAATGACGCGGTGATGATACCGGCCTCGTCTTGGCGAGAGAAACCTGCTTGCGATTGGCGATGACATGGCGGATGCGCCGCGCCAGCGCTTCGCGCGTGTAAGGCTTGGAGAGCAGTTCCACCCCGGAATCCAGCTTGCCGCCATGCACGATGGAGTTTTCCGTATAACCGGATGTGAAGAGAACGGCGAGATTAGGCAACCTTTCCTGCGCCCGGCGCGCCATTTCCCGGCTTTTCAAAGGTCCCGGCATCACCACATCGGTGAAGATGACGTCAATCGGAATGCCGCTTTCGACCACCGTCAAACCAGCCTGCGCATCGCGGGCAGTGAGCACGCGGTAACCGAGATCGCTCAGTGTCTCGACGACGGTGCTGCGCACCTCCTCGTCATCCTCCACCACAAGGATCGTTTCCGTGCCACCCTCGACGGGGCCAGTCGGTATCACCACTTCCCTGTCCTCGTCGGCGGCGGAACGCGGTAGATACATCTTCACCGTCGTGCCCTGCCCCACCTCGCTATAGATGTTGACATGGCCACTGGACTGTTTTGCAAAACCGTAGACCATCGAAAGGCCGAGACCGGTGCCCTTGCCTTCCGGTTTCGTCGAAAAGAACGGCTCGAACACCTTTTCCAGAATGTCCGGCGACATGCCCGATCCGGTATCGGTAACAGCCAGCATGACATATTGCCCCGGCGAGACTTCCGAATGCTTGCGCGCGTAATCGCGATCGAGAACCGCATTGCCGACCTCGATTGTCAGCTTGCCGTGCCCTTCCATGGCATCACGCGCATTGATCGCCAGATTAAGGAGAGCGTTTTCCACCTGGTTGGGGTCGGCATAGGTATTCCACAGGCCGCCGGAGGTGATGACCTCAACCTCGATCGCCTCACCAAGCGAACGGCGCAGGAGATCGTCCATGCCGGTAACGAAGCGGGAGATGTTGATAACGCGCGGTTCCAGCGCCTGACGGCGGCCAAAGGCCAGAAGCTGGCTTGCAAGCTTGGCACCGCGATGAACGCCGGCCAGCGCATTTTCCAGCCGCCGTTCGGCACGCTCGTTGCCAATCACGTCCTTTGACAGCAATTGCAGATTGCCCGCGATTACCTGAAGAAGATTGTTGAAATCATGCGCGACGCCACCGGTCAACTGGCCGATGGATTCCATTTTCTGCGCCTGCTGCAACGCTCTTTCGGTCTGGCGGCGCTCGGCGATTTCCGTCTCGACCCGCGCTTCCAGCCCTTCATTCAATTGGCGAAGCTGCTCTTCCGCTCTTATGCGGTGGCGAATCTCGCGTTCCAGATTGCTGGCATGTTCTTTAAGCGTGTTCTCGGCCAGCCGCTGTTCGGTGATATCCGTGTGGACACCCACCCATTCCGCAATATCACCGGAATTGTCGAAAATCGGAACGCCACGGATCGCAAATGTGCGGTAGACGCCGTCATGGCGGCGAACGCGATGCTCCCAAATATAGGTCGCCCGCGCGGAAACGGCTTTTGTCCAGCTTTCCAGCGAATGGTCCCTGTCTTCGGGATGAACCGCTTCGACCCAGCCGAACCCCTGATACTCGTCGAAGCTCTGCCCGGTAAGTGCACCCCACGCAGGCTGCTCACCCAGCATCATGCCGTCGGCGGTATTGGTCCAAAGCACGCCGTGGACCGCATCAACAGCGGCGCGGAAACGGTTATTGCTAAGCACGATTTCGTGCTCGGAACGTTTCCGGTCCTCGATATCGATGATCAGCACATAAATGCCGTCAACCGAACCATCTGCGATATAGCGGGGAACATAACGGATTTCGGCGGCTCGCTTGCTGCCATCCGGTCTGCTGATCACCGTATCCGAAACGATCTTTTCGCCGCCGAGCGCACGATCGAGATAGGCCCTGCGCGAACTGAAGAACGCGTCTCCAACAATTTCAGGAACGCTGCGGCCGATCACCTCCTCGGCGCTGCGCCCGAACCACTCCAGATAACCGTCATTGGCGAATTTATAGACATAGTCGCGATCGACATATCCCACCAGGATTGGCAGGGCATTGGTAAGCCGGCTCAGCTCCTTGCGGCTCTGCTCCAGCGCCTCCACGGCCTTCACCTTTTCGGTGTTTTCAAGCACCGTGCACAGGACGCCGTCCACCGCGCCGCCATCATTGTAGATCGGCGTATAGAACAGATCGAAGATCACCTCTTCCGGCTGACCGTGCCGCATCAGCGTCATCGGCTGGTCGCGATAAGCCATGACCTCGCCACGAAAGCCAGCCTCCAGGATGCGGCTGTTCCAGTCCCATATCTCGGGCCAGATGCCTGGCACCGTTCCGCCCAGCGCCCGCGGGTGATAATTGCCGGCAATTTCCGCATAGCCGTCATTGTAGATCATCACATGATCCGCACCCCACATCAGCACCTGCGGAATGGGAGAGTTGACGACGGAATTGGCCTTCTGCCTCAAATTCTGCGGCCAGTCGCTAATCGGACCGAGCGATGTCTTCGACCAGTCGAAGCCACGCACAAGCTCACCCGTTTCACCGCCGCCGATCGGCCATACCGGGGCAGCACGAAGATTGGTCATTCAATATCACCACAAAAAAGAGACGAAATTTTCCGTAGTACAGAACGGAATAAATGTCCAAGAAAACAGAAACTTCTGCTTGTTGTTCACGGCTTTTCAGAAGCGCGACCGGCAAGACTGGGGAATTCGCACGCCGCAAATTTCGCAGAAGCACCCCACAAGCGTGATGATTGATTGACGATTGCCATCCTCAATACGCCAAAAACTGCCGCAAACGGAACGGCAACAAAGTAATTATTAACGCTCAATGCGGGTGCTGGCGGTCGCGGTGCCGTCAGCGCCCGGGTCTTCGCACACCGCGACCAGAGGGAACAAAAATGAAAATACTTTTGGGTGCCACAATTCTTTCCGCCGGCTTCGCCCTTACAGGCGGTGCAGCCTTTGCTGCGGACTGTGGAAACGTCACGATCGCCAGCATGAACTGGCAATCCGCTGAAGTCGCCGCCAATCTCGACAAGATCATTCTGGAAAAGGGTTACGGTTGCAGCGCTGAAATCGTCACAGGCGACACCGTACCGACATTGACCTCCATGGCCGAAAAGGGCCAGCCTGATATCGCGCCGGAGGCCTGGGTCAGCCTGCAGCCGGAAATCGTCAAACAGGGACTTGAGGGCGGCAAGGTCGTGGCCGCCGCCAAGATCCTGTCGGACGGCGCTGTGCAGGGATGGTGGATCCCGAAATATGTCGCCGATGCCAACCCCGATCTCAAGACCATTCCTGATCTCTTCAAGCATCCCGAGCTCTTCCCCTCGCCTGAAGACAAGGCAAAGGGCGCCGTCTTCAACGGCCCGCAGGGCTGGGGCGGCACCGTCGTCACCGCCCAGCTCTTCAAGGCTTTTGGTGGTGAAAAGGCTGGCTTCACCCTGGTGGATACCGGTTCCGCCGCAGGTCTCGACGGCTCGGTCGCCAAGGCTTACGAAGCGAAACAGCCGTGGGTAGGCTATTACTGGGCTCCGACCTCGCTGCTCGGCAAATATGAGATGGTGAAGCTCGGCTTCGGCACGGAATATGACTCTGCCGAATGGAAGCGCTGCACCTCGGTTGCCGATTGCGCGGACCCGAAGCCCAATGCATGGCAGGTTGACGACGTGCAGACGCTGGTCAGCAAGACCTTTGCCGACCGCGCCGGCCCGGCCATGGACTATCTGAACAAACGCGCCTGGACCAACGACACCGTTAACAAGCTGATCGCCTGGATGACCGACAATCAGGCAACCGGCGAAGATGGTGCGAAACACTTCCTGAAGGAAAACGAGGCTCTGTGGACGGGCTGGGTTTCCCCCGACGTCGCGCAAAAGGTCAAGGCTGCCCTCTAAAAGGGCGGCACGACATATGTGGTCGACAGCTTGGCCCGCCAATGGCGGCGCCCGGCCGTTTTTAAGTTCCGGAGCGCGGCGGATATTGCCCGCCGGCCCCGGTTCGTCGTGGAGAACAGGATATGGATTGGCTTTTCAAATTTCCGACCATGAATGATGACGCACTGCGTGCGTTGAAGAAAGTGATCGACGAGGGGTTTCGGGGTTTCACCAGAGCCTATGGCGGCACGATAGAGGGGCTGTTCACACCGCTCCAGAGCTTCCTCATCTGGGCGGAAAGGCTTTTGATCGGCACCCCCTGGCCGGTCGTTATTCTTATTGTCGGCGTACTCGCCTGGTTTGCCAGCCGCAGCGCCACCATTGTTGGACTATGTTGCGGTATTCTCTTTGCCATCGGCTGGTTCGGCATGTGGGAAGACACGATGAAGACGATCTCGATGATCTTCGTCTGCGCCGTGCTCTCGATCGTGATCGGTTTGCCGATTGGCATCGCCATGGCGCGGTCCAACCGCCTGCAGAGTATCGTGAACCCCGTTCTCGACGTCATGCAGACTATGCCGAGTTTCGTCTATCTCATTCCCGTCGTCATGCTGCTCGGCATCGGCCGGGTCCCGGGCGTCATCGCCGTGGTGATCTACGCCATTCCTCCGATGATCCGGCTTACCAATCTCGGCATCCGCATGGTTGACCGGGACGTGCTGGAAGCGGCAGACGCTTACGGTTCCTCGAAGCGCCAGAAGCTTTTCAAGGTGCAGCTGCCGCTTGCACTCCCCACCATCATGGCAGGCATCAACCAGACAATCATGATGGCGCTCGCCATGGTCGTCATCGCGTCCATGATCGGTGTTCAGGGCCTTGGCCAGCCGGTTCTGAAAGCCATCGCCAACCAGTATTTCACGCTCGGTGTGTTCAACGGCCTGGCAATCGTCGGCATCGCCATCATCTTCGACCGCATCAGCCAGGCCTACGGCCTTCGCCTGCAAAAACACCGGGAAGTGGCGCATGGCTAGTCAATCGATCGAAATCCGCAGCCTTTACAAGATTTTCGGCTCCAAGGCGGAGAATTACATCGACGCCGTGAAGGGCGGCATGTCCAAGGCGGAACTGAACGCCAAGCACGGCCACGTGCTCGGCCTCAGCGACATCAACATCACCATGCCGGGCGGGCAGATCACCGTGATCATGGGCCTTTCCGGCTCGGGAAAATCGACGCTGATCCGCCACGTCAACCGCCTGATCGACCCCACAGCGGGAGAAATCCTTTATGGCGGAACGGATGTCTGTCGCCTCAACGAAGCGGAACTTCTGGAATTCCGCCGCCACAAGACGGCGATGGTATTCCAGAAATTCGGCCTGCTGCCGCACCGCAACGTGCTGCAAAACGTCGTCTATGGCCTTGAGGTGCAGGGCGTCGACAAGGGCGAGCGGGAAGAAAAAGCCGACGTCTGGATCAAGCGGGTGGGGCTGGAAGGATTTTCGAGCCATTATCCGAACCAGCTTTCAGGCGGCATGCAGCAGCGCGTGGGTCTCGCCCGGGCGCTGACCAACAACGCCGAAATCCTGCTGATGGACGAGGCCTATTCGGCACTTGATCCACTCATCCGCGTCGACATGCAGACAGTGCTGCTGGAATTGCAGAAAGAGCTGAAGAAGACCGTCGTCTTCATCACCCACGATCTGGATGAGGCCCTTCGGCTGGGAGACAAGATCGCCATTCTGCGCGACGGCGAGATCATCCAGCAGGGTACGGCCGCCGAAATTGTCATGAGTCCGGCAGACAGCTATATCGAAGCCTTCGTGGAAGAGGTCAACCGTGGCCGGGTCATTCGTCTCGGCGCCATCGTCCAGCCGGAGTTTTCCGGCCAGTCGCGTCTTCAGCTCGATGCGGACATGACCGTCGAGGAAGGCTTGCGCGCGCTCGTCAGGGAGGATGTCGGCAGTGCCGTCATCATTGGCGAAAACGGCAAGTCACTCGGCTCCGTCACCACGGATGCCATCATGCGCTGCCTCGTCAGGACCACGCCAAGCGCGGAAAAAAAACTGGCCGAGGCCGGTTAGGCCAAGCCGTCGAGCCATTTGGTCATGCCCCTGGCGGCGGCCTTGCCAGTGGCAAAACAGGCGGTCAGCAGATAACCGCCGGTCGGCGCCTCCCAGTCCAGCATTTCCCCGGCAGCAAAAATGCCGGGGAGTTTTTTCAGCATGTAGTTCTCATCGATACCTTGCCAGTCAACGCCCCCAGCCGATGAAATCGCCTCGGCAATCGGTCTCGTCCGTGCAAGCGGTATCTCCGCATGTTTGATTCTTGCGGCGACCAGATCATCCGGCATCGCCGAGATATCGTGAAAGATTTCCCGCAGAAGTCCGACCTTGACGGCGGAGAGGCCCACGGCCTTCCGCAACCGGTTTGCAAAACTCTCCTTGCGGCCAAGCTTTGCCAGATCCCGGCCAAGGCGCTCCACGGTACGTCCCGGCGCCAGATCGACAGCGAGTGTCGCCTTTCCTGTGTGTTCCAGCTGGTCGCGAAGTGCGGCGGAATGGGCATAGATGACGCTGCCCTCAATGCCGTGCTGCGTCACCACGAACTCACCCTGAAACGCTCCGGCCGGGGAAATGGTGGTGACGGATTTCAACGCCTCACCGGCAAAACGCTGCCGGAAGACATCGCTCCAATCGACATCAAAGCCACAATTGGCGGGGCGGAAAGGGTTAAGCTCCACGCCTTCAGCCGCGAGTGCCGGCACCCATGCGGCATCCGAACCCAGACGCGGCCAGCTTGCGCCGCCGAGCGCCAGAAGAACGGCATCGGCCTTCATGAAGACATCGCCCTCCGGTGTCGCGAAAACCAGCCCGTCTGCGGAAAAACCCATCCAGCGATGCCGCGTCTTGATGACAACGCCGTGCGCCTCCAGCCGGGCAAGCCATGCCCGCAACAGCGGCGAGGCCTTCATGACGGTCGGAAACACCCTGCCCGACGTGCCGACGAAGGTCTCCTGCCCCAGACCTTGCGCCCAGTGACGCAGCGCGCCGGGCGTGAAATCATCGAGGGCGACGCGCAGCTTTTGCTCCGTGTCGCCAAAACGGTGGAGGAAAATGTCGTAGTCTTCGGCATGGGTGATGTTGAGACCGGATTTTCCGGCCATCAGCAATTTGCGCGCGACGGTTGGCATGGCCTCGAACACCGTTACGGCATGGCCAGCCGCAGACAGCACTTCGGCCGCCATCAGGCCCGCTGGCCCGCCGCCGACAATCGCGACCTGCCTTGCCTTCTTCAAAACCCGCTCCATCGCATCTTCACCATTGTGGCCTTATACCGATTTCCGCGCGCGAATATATGCGATATTGAAGCGCACATGTTCACGCTCGACCGACCCGTCACCTTTTCGCAGGATATCAAGAAAAGCCGCTTCATTGCCTTTGCAGCACCTGTCACTGGCGAGGAGGATGCGAAAAGCTTCCTTGCGGCGCATTCTGACTTCGACGCAAACCACAATTGCTGGGCATGGCGAACCGGCCAGACCTATCGTTTCAGTGACGACGGCGAGCCTTCCGGCACGGCGGGAAAGCCAATCCTTCAGGCTATCGATGGCCAGGCGCTGGACAATGTCGCGGTCCTCGTCATCCGCTGGTTCGGCGGCATTCTGCTCGGCAGCGGCGGCCTCATGCGCGCCTATGGCGGCACGGCGGCGGCCTGCCTTAGGCTTGGAGAGACGTCACCGGTCATCGCCTATGTCAGCGCGACCTTGAGCTGCCCGTTCTCTGATCTGGCCCTGGTAAAATCGCGCCTCGCCGCCACGCAAAACCTGCGAGTGGAAAAGGAGGACTTCACCGGCACCGGCGCGGATATGCAGCTTTCGGTTCCCGTAGAGGAAGCCGAGCGTCTGACACGGCTCATCAGCGATCTGACCAGTGGCCGCGTCAATCTTCATATTCCCGACTGATCATATTGCGGAGCAGGCATCTGGCCCCATGCCCGATTTGTGCTAAGGAAGCGCAATGTCACTTGTGCTGTCCAACCCCGTCTATAATCCGCCGCTTGAACCGTGGCTCACCATCGTGCACCGGGATGACGATCTACTGGTGCTGGACAAGCCGAGCGGACTTCTTTCGGTGCCGGGACGCGATCCCGCGCTCTCCGACAGTCTTTTGACGCGCGTGCAGAAACAGTTTCCAAAAGCACTGATGATCAACCGGCTGGACAAGGATACATCAGGCATCGTGTTGATGTCCCTGAACCGCAAGGCGCACGCGGCCGTCGCCGCCCAGTTCGAGAACCGCCAGACGCGCAAATCCTATGTCGCCGTCGTCTGGGGTGAAGTCGAGGGTGAAGAGGGCAAGGTGGACCTGCCACTTGCGATCGACCCCGACAACAAGCCCCGCCACCGGGTGGACCACGACCATGGCAAGCCGGCGCAAAGCCTTTGGCGCGTGCTGGAAAGATTGCCGCTTCCCGCCACGAGGCTCGCACTTGCCCCTCTCACCGGCCGCACCCATCAATTGCGGGTGCATATGAAGGCTCTCGGCCACCCTATCCTTGGCGATGAATTTTATGCAGAAGGTGAAGCGCTCGCCGCCGCGCCGCGTCTTATGCTGCATGCCGAGGCGGTGGGCTTTCGTCACCCGGATGGCCGCGACGTCACCTATACCGTGCCCTGCCCCTTCTGAGGCCTGCGATGAAAGAACAAGACGAAAGCTTCGTGGTGGATTTTGTTGGCGGTGCTGTCGGTCACCGTTTCCGTTCCGGCGAGGGGCGCGGACAGGCTCTGCCGAAAGCCGCGGGCTTCACCAAAGGCCGCACGCCAAAAATCGTCGATGCAACGGCAGGGCTCGGGCGCGATGCCTTTCTGCTCGCATCTCTCGGCGCGGACGTCACACTGATAGAGCGTTCACCCGGTATGCACGCCCACCTTGCTGACGGCATTCGCCGCGCATTGGAGGCGGGTGGAGCCTATGCCGAGGCTGCCTCCCGCATGACGCTGCTGCAGGGCGATTCCCGGCTTCTGCTGAAAGAACTTTCACCGGAGGTGGTGATCGTGGACCCAATGCATCCGCCGCGCCACAACACGGCGCTGGTGAAAAAGGAAATGCGGGTGCTGCGGGAACTGGTGGGATCCGATCCCGATCAGGTAGAGCTGATGGAGGCTGCGCTTGAACATGCGACGAAGCGGGTAGTTCTAAAATGGCCTCTGCGCGCCGAACAGATGCCCGGCATTCGAAAGCCTTCGCACCAGATAGTGGGAAAGAACACCCGATATGATGTCTTCATGATTTTCGGTAAATCTCTCGATCCGGAGGAATGATCAGCGGAAGTTCGGCTTGCGCTGAGCGTTCATCAAAAGCTCGTGCCGGGATGCGAATTCTCCGAACAGCCTTCTCAACCGTGTCTCCTCGGCCTTGTCCAGCCGGTAACGGCGGCAAAACTCCGCAACATTGAGAATTGGCTTGGCTCTGTTCCCGTCTATGTTCTTATTGTCGATGATCTGCATGGCGGCGCCCTCCGTGTAACCAGGAGGAAAACGTAGGCGTGGGCTTGCGGTTCCCTGTAAGTTTACATGGATGAAAAAAGAGGATGCAGCCCGTACACGGCCTCATCAAGTTTTCTTGAAACTATCGCAAGAAACGAATTCCTCCCCAAATGGTTCTCTGCCTGATGCAGACAAAGGAAGGGAGACCCATGTTCCGCAACAACCGATTTCTGAGTTCGACGATGCTATTCGCGCTGCTGGCCGTACCACTTGCCGGCGCCGCCCACGCACAGACCGCCCCGGCAGTCGAGACGAAACGGCCCAATGCGCCGGATCAGAAACCGGCTTTCGAGGGTCAGACCCGTGCGCCGCAAGCCGCCACTCAGCCGGATGTCGAAAAAACCGTCATTGCCGAGGGCCTACCGCATATCTGGTCGATGGAATTCCTGCCCGATGGCCGCATGATCGTGGCGGCCAAGGAAGGCGCAATGCACATCGTCGCAGACGGCAAAGCTGGCCCAGCGATCGAAGGCGTGCCGGAGGTAGCGTCCGACGGACAGGGCGGTCTGCTCGACATCGCGCTGGCTCCCGATTTCGAAACCTCCCGTAAAATCTTCTTCTCTTTTTCCGAGCCACGGGATGGCGGCAACGGCACCTCCGTCGCATCGGCCAAGTTGACCGAAGAGGGTGGAGCAGCAAAACTGGAAGACGTCTCGGTGATCTTCCGCCAGATGCCGACCTATGATGGCGATAAGCATTTCGGCTCCCGCCTGGTCTTCGGCCAGAACAACGAGCTCTACGTCACCGTCGGTGAACGTTCAGACGCAACGCCGCGTGTGCAGGCGCAGGACCTGTCGAGCGGGCTTGGCAAGGTCTTCCGCATTGATGCCGAAGGCAAGGCCTTCGAGGGCAACCCCTTCGCCGGCCAGCAGAACGCCCTCCCCGAGATATGGAGCTATGGCCACCGTAACCTCCAGTCGGCAGCACTGGATGGACAGGGCAGGCTCTGGACAGTGGAACATGGCCCGAAAGGCGGCGACGAGATGAACCTGCCGAAGGCGGGCCTCAATTATGGCTGGCCGGTCATCACCTACGGTGTCGAATATAGCGGTCGGTCCGTTGGCGAAGGTGCCACCGCCAAGGAAGGCATGGAACAGCCGGTTTATTATTGGGACCCCGTCATCGGCCCGTCCGGCATGGCCTTTTACGACGCCGACCAGATTTCCGAGTGGAAGGGAGCCTTCATCGTAGGCGGTCTGGTGAGCCAGGGCCTCGTCATCCTGCACATTGACGGCGACAAGGTTGCGACGGAAAGCCGATTGCCGCTGGAAGCGCGCATTCGTGATGTGAAAGTGGGTCCGGATGGCGCCGTCTATGCCGTGACCGAAGAGCGCGGCGGCGGCAACTCGCAAATTTTGCGGATCGCCAAGGCCGGCTGAGAAAGTCATGACCGGAACAGCAGGCCGCCGGAACGAAGGCGGCCTGTTTCTCGTTTCCTGCAACCTTAAACCTGCCGGAAAAAACGATGCCACAACCGCCCACCCGCCTTCTTGCCAAAATCGGACTTGCCTATGTCAACGATCAGGAGCCGGGCATAGCCCGAGAAAGGCGCGGGCGCGGTTTCTGTTACCGGTTGCCGGGCGGCGAACTTCTGTCCGATAACGTGGAGTTGAAGCGCATCAAATCGCTCGGCGTCCCGCCTGCCTACAAAGATGTCTGGATATGCATCGACCCATCCGGGCATTTGCAGGCAACGGGCTTTGATGCGCGCGGGCGAAAGCAATATCGTTACCATCCCGACTGGCACGCATTGCGCGGTGAGACGAAGTTCTTTCAGCTGAAAAGCTTCGGCAAGGCGCTGCCTGCCATCCGGCGACGCGCCATGGCTGACATTGCAAAACAGGATCACGGTCAGGACATGACACTGGCGGCCCTGACGCTGCTTCTCGATGCCGCCTATCTGCGCGTCGGCAACCGTTCTTATCTTGAAACCAACGGTACCTATGGCGCAACCACATTGCTCAAGCGCCACGTGTCCTTCGGCGAGACAATCGAATTGCGCTTTGCAGCCAAGGGCGGGCAGAAGGTGAAACGGCAATTGCGCCACCCGCGCCTTCAAAAAATCCTCGAGGAAATCGCCGATCTGCCCGGCAAGGAGCTGTTTGTCTGGCAGGACAGTGAAAACCGGGTTCACTCCGTCGATTCAAGCGATCTCAACGCCTATCTTTCCCGCGTCGGCGGACAAGGCATTTCTGCCAAGACTTTCCGTACCTGGGGCGGAACGCTTGCGGCCTTCTGTCATGCGATGGAACATGTGGCTGCGGGTGAAAAACCCAGCATCAAGGGTATGTGTCAGGCAGCGGCGACGGAACTGTCCAACACACCCGCCATTTGCCGCAAGAGCTACGTACATCCTACCGTTCTCGATATAGCGACGGAGGAGAAGGCGCAGAAGAAGCTTGGCCGTATTCTGAAGGTGGGCGCAAAGCCGGTCTCGGGCCTCAGGGCCGATGAAAGACGTCTGCTTGCCTTCCTGCCGTGATAATCAGCGGCCAGTCGCCCATTCGCCCAATTCCCGCTCGGCCCTTTCGAGCGCGCTGTAATTCAACAGCTTGCGCAGGAAAGCGACGGTGACGGCGCGGGTTCGAAGATTATAACGGCCTTCCGCCTCGTCATCACCGGCCGCCTGATGGACGTTCAGCTTTTCGTAGAGGCTTTGCAGCCGGTTCTGCACGCTGCGCAACGAAAGGTTACGGCGGCGCGCAATCGCCTTGTCCGTCAGGCCCAGCGCAACATCAACAAGGATTTCATATTCGGAATCGGTGAAGCCATGCGCCTTGCCAAGGCTTTTTTCCTGTAGGCCGCGCACTTCCCTGTCGATCACGCATTGCGCCTCGATGAAGATGCTGCGCAACGCCAGCCGCAACCGGTCGTCAGATGCTGATTTCAGCACGTAGCCATAGGCAGCACCTTCGGGCACGATGCGGGAAACACCGCGCACATAGGCCTCGTCGGAATAGTTGGACCAGAACAGGATGCGGGTGTCCGGCCGCTCCTTCCAGATGGTGCGCGCCGCCTCGATGCCGTTGCGTTCGTTCATCTGCAAATCCATGACGATATGGGCGGCGCGGTTTTCCCGCGCCAGCTTTTCGCCGGTTCTGCCGTTTGCCGCCTCCAGCACCTTGTCGCATTCCGGCAGGGCGGCTCTCACCGCCTCGTTCAGATAGGCGCGGTGTAGCGCATCGTCCTCAACGATCAGCACATCCATGTCATATTTCCTCCCGCCGGTCGAAAGCGCCTTCCGGCAACGTCACGGTAATGCGGGTTCCAGCGTCTTTGCCATTGCCACCAATATCGAATCTGGCTGAAATCAGCCGTGCCCGCGTCTTCATGTTGCCGATGCCTAGTCCACCAGAGACAGCCCCCTCGCCACGGCCGCTACCGTCATCGCTCACGGTCACCCGCAACCCGCCATCCGTTAACGACAGTGTCACCGCAATCGTTTCCGGCTGCGCGTGACGGATGGCGTTGTTGACCGCCTCCTGCACGATGCGGAACAGCGAGATGGCAACGGTCTTGTCGAGTGTCTCAACAAGACCGTCCGTCTCGTCCGTAACCGACCAGTCGATAGAAGAGCCGCTGTCGCGCACGGAGCGATCCACATAGGTCTCGATGGCCTGCACGACGCCGAACAATTGCAGGATGGAGGGTTTCGCCTCCTCAATGATCTCGCGCAGATCCTGCATGCAGTGCTGCAGGCTGCGCACCACCGGTTCCAGCATCTCGCCCGACACGTCCGGTGCGTGGCTCATCCGCTCGATGCGCCGTGCAAGCCGCGTCAGGTCCGCCAGCGTCTGGTCGTGCAAATCCATGCCGATCCGCTGTCGCTCGGCCTCCAGCGCTTCGGTCAATTGCAGGGCACCCAGCCGCAACCCCTCCTCGCGGGCATTGGCGCGCGCCTCCTCGATCGCAGACCGTTTGGCCTGTTCGGCGGCGCGGATGGCGTAAAAATAGGGCGCCAGCAAATCCGCAACCGCGCGGGCATTGGCGACATCCTCCATCGTATAGGCATCCGACTGGTGCGAGGAGCAACTGAGCGCGCCGATAATGTCGCCATGCACCTTCATCGGCACGTGCAGGCGGCTATGCAGATCAAGCTCGATGATCGGGCTGGAAAATGCGCCTTCGAAATGGAAGCGCGGATCGGCGCAGGCATCGCCGCTCAAAAGATATTCCACCTCGCCCGAGAGCACGGAACGGATGGGACTGCCGGACAGAAGGGCGGGCGGCTGGCGGCTCCAGGCGCTTGCCAGACCGCTTTCATAGGCGATGTGAAATTTGTCATCCAGCTGCTTGATGCAGACATCCATGTGGACGTGAGGAATGATATGGGTGATTTCGGTGGCGACCGCCTGAATGATCGCGTTGAATTCGAGCTGCCCGGCGAGCAGCCGCGAAATGCCCATGTAGTGATGGAAAAGAGCGCTTTTCGGCGTATCCAGCATGTGCGGACACCCTCCCAAGCGCCTGCCTTGTCAACTTGTGGCGGCGCGACCTGCCCCGTATCGGCTATTCTGCGCCCGGCGGTGGCGTTTCGTCCTGCGGGTTCCCGCATCCTTTCTGCGGAAACCCGCAGGAAGATTGCCGTTATCCGCCTGTACAAGCCAAACCTTCTTGGTCATTCTCGCTTTTACTGGGGAAAGGAGCTCCAGTGCAAAGGAATTCCGCCTGCCGCCGAGGAGATTTGCGGGAAAGCGGGTTCCGAGCTCAAAAAGGGCAAGCCACCAGGGAGGAAAATCAATGGCTTTCAGAAAGATGCTTCTGGCATCGGCCGCTGTCGCATGCGCAGCTTTGCCGATCACCGCTCACGCCGATACCTCGGCTAAAAAAATCGCGCTTTCGAACAATTACGCGGGCAATTCCTGGCGTCAGGCAATGCTGACGAGCTGGGACAAAATCACCAAGCAGGCAGTTGCAGACAAGCAGGTCGCTGCCGCTGACGCCTTCACGACAGCCGAAAATCAGGCGACCGAACAGGCGGCGCAGATCCAGAACCTCATTCTTCAGGGTTACGACGCCATCGTCATCAACGCCGCCTCGCCCACCGCCCTCAACGGTGCCGTGAAGGAAGCCTGCGACGCCGGCATTACCGTCGTCTCGTTCGATGGCATCGTCACCGAACCTTGCGCCTGGCGTATCGCCGTGGATTTCAAGGCGATGGGCGCAAGCCAGATCGACTATCTCGCCAAGGCGATGCCGAAGGGTGGCAACCTGCTCGAAATCCGCGGCCTCGCGGGCGTTTCGGTGGACGATGAAATCCATGCCGGCATCGTCGACGCCGTCGCCAAGAACCCGCAGTTCAAGATTGTCGGTTCGGTCAATGGCGACTGGGCGCAGGACGTCGCACAGCGCGCTGTCGCCGGCATTCTGCCGAGCCTTCCCGAAGTTGCGGCAGTCGTGACGCAGGGCGGAGACGGTTACGGTGCAGCACAGGCCTTTGCCGCCGCCAAACGTCCGACACCCACCATCGTCATGGGCAACCGCGAAGACGAGTTGCAATGGTGGAAGCAGCAGAAGGATGCCAGCGGCTACGAGACCATGTCGGTCTCCATCGCCCCCGGCGTTTCCACGCTCGCTTTCTGGGTGGCGCAGCAAATCCTCGACGGCAAGGATGTCAAAAAGGATTTGACCGTACCTTTCCTGCGCATCGATCAGGGCAATCTTGAGGAAAACCTCAAGAACACCCAGAAGGGCGGCGTCGCGAATGTGGAATATTCACAGGAAGACGCCCAGAAGGCCATCGCCTCCGCCAAATAGGCAGGACAATTTCCTGGACACAAGCGATTGCGGCGCTCCCTGAACGGGCGCCGCAACTGCCACCTATATTATCCAAGTTTCAGATCACTGGCGTGAATGCTCATGAATGACATCATCGAGGCGGAAGAAGTCGTTGCCGCGCGCGGCGTGAAGGTCGTGTTCGGCGCGGTAAAGGCGCTTGATGGGGCCGATCTCGTCATCCGTTCGGGCGAATGCCTGGGGCTCGTCGGCCATAACGGTGCGGGAAAATCCACCATCGTCAACGTCATCAATGGCGGGCTGACGCCGCATGAGGGGTCCATTTCCTATCGCGGCGAACAAGGCCGTCAAGGAATCGCGGCAGCACGGGCCAGCGGCGTTCGCTGCGTGTTTCAGGAATTGTCGCTCTGCCCGAACCTGACGATTAGCGAAAACGTCCGCATCATGCATGCCGCGATGAACGGGCGGAACTGGCGCGGACGTGCCCTCACCATGATCCGGCATACGCTGGACGAAATTTTTCCCGGCCACGGTATCGATTGCGAATTGACGATCGCGGAACTCTCCATCGCCGAGCGGCAGATGGTCGAAATCGCCATCAATTTCTGTCGAACCCCGGATGCGCCGAGACTGGTGATCCTCGATGAACCGACTTCCTCGCTCGATGCCGGTCTTGCGGAACAATTGATGGATTATGTTCGCAGTTTCGTGCGCACCGGCGGCTCCGTGCTGCTGATCTCGCATATTCTCGGCGAGATTCTGTCGACAGCAACCCGCATCGTGGTGATGAAGGACGGCCGAGTGGTCGCTGATCGGGCAGCGGGCGAGTTCACGACGCGCACGCTGGTGGAAGCCATGGGCAGCGTCGTCAAGGAACAGGACAGGCAAAAGGGCGAAAACCGCAAGGCGGGAGAGAAGGTGCTTTCGATGCCGGCGCGCCGGGGCGAAGGCCTCGCCTTCGAGGCTTTCCGCGGTGAGATCATCGGCCTTGCCGGTCTCGGCGGCCACGGGCAGACCGAAGCGCTACTCGATCTCTACCTTGCCCGCAACAGCAGCTGGCTGCCCGCGCGCAAGACCGACATCGCCTTCGTGGCGGGTGATCGCAGTCTGAACGGCACCTTCCCGCTGTGGAGCATCCTCAAAAACCTTTCCATCGCCTCGCTGCGGGATATTTCATCCGCCGGAATGGTGGACAGGGGCAAGGAAACCGAGCTTGGCGGGCAGTGGAAAAAGCGCATCGAAATTCGCACGCCCGACATGGGCAACAAAATCCTTTCGCTCTCCGGCGGCAACCAGCAGAAGGTGCTTTTCGCCCGTGCGCTCGCCACCACGGCCAGCACCGTGCTGATGGACGACCCGATGCGCGGCGTCGATATCGGCACCAAACAGGAGGTCTACGATATCTTGAGAACCGAAGCCTCCCACGGCCGCACCTTCATCTGGTACTCCACCGAGATGGATGAAATCCGCCTTTGCGACCGGGTCTATGTTTTCCGCGACGGCGCCATTCAGGCGGAACTGGTGGGAGAGGACATCACCGAACAGAATGTGCTGGCCGCTTCCTTTTCCGGAGAGGACCACGCATGAAACTCTCCGCCAGTGCCCTTCGTCTCATCATTCCCGCCGCCTCGCTCGCCTTCCTGCTCGCCGCCGTCTTTTACATGCAGCCACGCGCCATGAGCTATAACGGACTCAACTTGCTGTTCAATCTGGCGGTGCCGATTGCACTTGCCACCATTGCGCAGATGCTGATCATGTCCGTCAACGATCTCGATCTGTCGATGGGTACCTTCGTCAGTTTCTGCGCCTGCGTCACCGCCACCTTCCTGCAAACGACGCCACTGCTCGGTATCGCGATCTTCGCCGGTGCGATTGCGGTTTATGCGATGCTGGGCGCCATCATCCACATCCGCGCCCTGCCCTCAATCGTCGTCACGCTTGGCATGAGCTTTGTCTGGGGCGGCCTTGCCGTCCTCATCCTCCCCTCACCCGGCGGCCAGGCGCCAGCCTTCATCCGGGCGCTGATGACGGCAAAACCGCCGCTCGTGCCAATTGCCATCGTTGCCAGCATCGTGATTGCGGTCGTTGCCCACTACATCGTCATGCGCTCCTCCTTCGGCGTGCTGATGCGCGGCGTCGGCGGTAACTTCCGCTCCGTCGAGCGCTCCGGCTGGTCGGTCATCGGCATACGTGCTGCCACCTTCGCGCTGGCCGGTTTCTTCGCGGTGTTGTCGGGCATAGCGCTCGTCGGGCTAACGACATCGGCAGATGCCAATATCGCGCTTCGCTACACGCTGCTGTCGATTGCCGGCGTTATTCTGGGCGGCGGCGAATTCGTCGGCGGTCGGGTCTCGCCCATCGGTGCTGTCATCGGCGCGCTGACGCTCACCCTTGCCGGCTCGTTCCTGTCCTTCATGCGCATTTCGCCGGACTGGCAGATAGGCGCACAAGGGGCGATCCTCATCATCGTGCTGGCGCTCCGCATCCTGCTCAACCGTCTCGAAAAGCGGGAGAAAAACCAATGAACGGGCTTTCGTCTCTCTCGAAAAAACCATGGATCTGGTCGTTCGCCGCAACGGCCGCGGTCTGGATCGTTACCGTCATGTTCACCGGCGGCGCCAGCTCCTTCGGCCTGTCGCACGCAGCCCTGACCTTCGCGGCCTTTTCCGTGATCGTCGGTATCGGCCAGATGTTCGTCATCACGCTCGGGCCGGGTAATATCGACCTCTGCGTTCCCGCCACGATGACGCTATCAGGCACGCTGGCGCTCAAATTCATGGATGTGTCCGATGGTCTCATCCTGCCGGGATTGCTGATCGCCATCCTGATCGGCATCGCCATCGGCATCGGCAACTATACGTTGATCAAGCTTCTGCGCATCCCACCGATCATCGCGACGCTTTCGATGAGCTTCATCGTGCAGTCTATCGCCATCTGGTCCAACCGCGGCCTGCGGATCAAGCCGCCGGAAACACTCGCCACCTTTGCCACGTCGAGCTCTCTCGGCATTCCGAATGTTGCCCTCGTCGCCCTTGTCCTCTCGGTCATCGCCTGGCTGCTGCTCGACCGCACCTTTTACGGACGCTGGATTTCCGCCATCGGCCAGAGCACTTTCGCCGCCCGCATGACCGGCATTCCGGTGGATGGAGCACGCTTCGTCACCTATGTGCTCTGCGCGGTACTGGCGGCGATCGCGGGTTATCTGCTCGCCAGCTTCTCCGGCGGCGCAGCACTCAACATGGGATCGGAATATCTGCTGATGTCCATCGCGGTGGTGGTGATCGGCGGCACGGCGGTTGCGGGCGGCGATTCCAACGTACCCGGTATCTGGGGCGCTTCGCTGTTCATGTTCCTGGTGGTCTCGATGCTGAACACCTATGGTTTCGGCGCGGGCATCCGCCTCATCCTCACCGGCCTCATCATCATTTCCGTCATTCTTCTGGCTAGCGGCCCCAAGGCCACACGCTGAACCCCGAACGAAAAGCCCTCAAGCGGACCACGCTCATGACCACAGACAACGCCTCCCCTTACGAAATCCACGATGAACGCTTCCGCCTTCTGATTGTCGGCAATGCGGAACTGGAAGAGCTTTATTCCGGCTGCCGCTGGGCGGAAGGCCCGGTGTGGTTTTCTGATCTGAGCTGCCTGCTGTTCAGCGACATTCCCAATGAGCGCATGTTGCGATGGGTGCCGAATGGCGGGATTTCGGTATTCCGCCACCCCTCCAACTTCACCAATGGCAATACGCGCGACCGGCAGGGACGGCTGGTTTCATGCGAACATGGCGGCCGTCGCGTCACCCGCACCGAAGTCGACGGCTCGATCACCGTTCTTGCCGACAGCTACGGCGGCAAGCGGCTGAACTCGCCTAATGACGTGGTGGTGAAATCCGATGGCAGCGTCTGGTTTACCGACCCCACTTACGGCATTCTTTCCGATTATGAGGGCTACAAGGCGGAACCCGAACAGAAGACGCGCAATGTTTACCGGCTCGATCCCGCAACCGGTGAAATCAAGATCGCCATCGATGACTTCGTGCAGCCAAACGGTCTGGCTTTCTCGCCTGATGAAACCAAGCTCTATGTCGCAGACAGTTCCTACAGCCATGATGTATCCCGCCCACGCCATATCCGCGTTTTCGATGTCGTGGACGGCGTGAAGCTCACAAACGGCCGGGAATTCTGCAATCTCGACAATGGCTTGCCTGATGGATTCCGTCTGGATACAGCGGGCAATCTCTGGACCAGTGCCGGCGATGGCGTGCACTGCTTTTCGCCTGACGGTACGCTGCTTGGCAAGATCAAGGTGCCGCAGACGGTCGCAAACCTCACCTTCGGCGGCCCGAAGAAAAACCGCCTGTTCATCACCGCAACGAAATCGCTCTATTCGGTCTACGTCGCCGCAACCGGCGCGCAGACGCCCTGATACGCTGGAAAAACCGGAGGGCATGTAGCAGACGGGAACTGGCAAGACGGCTTCACTGCGCTATAAAAGCGGGATGACCGATGATTCCAGCCCCTTCCTGACCGACGACATGGCACTGGATGGCGAAACGCAGGCTATCGAACCCACCAGCCGCATGCTGTCATGGGCGCGCAATTCCGCTCTCTACCGGCTGGAACAGCGCATGATGACGGAAAAGCAGCTGCGCGATGCGATCACCCGCAAGGCACGGGAAAAATTCGAGGATATCAGCCCCGCTCAGATAAAGGCGCTTGGCGAATTCGCCGTGACCTTCGCCTATGGCATCAAGGCGCTCGACGATACGGCTTATGCAGAAATTGCCGTGCGAAGTGGCCAGCGCAGCGGCAAGTCGAAGCGCGGGCTTGCGCAAAAACTTCAGATCAAGGGCATTGATCGGGAAACGGCCGCAGTCGCACTGCAGGAAACCAACGATCTGGTGGCGGCCGTCATCTTTGCGCGCAAGCGCGCCTTCGGCCCCTTTCGCCGTGTCGAGCTTGATGAAAAACGCAAGTCGAAGGAATTTTCTGCCTTCGCCCGTAACGGCTTCGGCTTCGAAATCGGCGCGAAGGTGATGGCGATGACGGTGGAAGAGGCAGAAGAGATCGTTTCGGAAGCACCGCTTTAAGGGTTATTGCGGCATCGGATGCGTTTTCAGATAGGCGATCAGATCGGCAATATCCGTTTCGCTCCACAGCCCGAAAAAGCGCATCGAGGTTCCAGGGATCGCCTTTTTTGGGCTCGAGATAAAACTTTGCAGCTCCTCCTCCGTCCACACCCGACCCGCGGCACCGGCATCCTTCAGCGCCTGCGAATAATGGCCGTAATCAGCTACGGAGGCTATCGGCCTGCCCACCACGCCCATCAGATGCGGTCCCATGCGGGTGCGCGGCGCATCGATACTGTGGCAGGTGGAACAGCGGCTGAAAACTTTTTCCCCGTGCACCGCATCGCCTTCGGCCAATGCCGGCGCAGCGATACAGAGGAAAAAAGCCATTGAAGCCGGAAGCGTTCTGAATGCCGAGATCATCATGCCCCGCATAATACAACGCCCTCTCCGTCTGACAACGAAGAGGGCGTTTTTTTAACATGCGACAGAATGCCCGGCTTTATACGCCGGGCAGTACGCCGATGATCAGTTCATCGCCGTGAGCGTCACGGACGTACCGGTTGCGGCGAGGTTGAGGCCAACCTGACCCGTTACGCTGACCGTCTGAAGCTGGATGGAGCCCGAAGTGCCGCCAACGAGGATGTTGGTGCCAACGCCGAGACCAACGGTCACTTCAGCCGTGGCGCCCTGATAAAGGCCGCCGAGCGAACCACGGTGGTAACCCGCTGTCGGGGCGAAAACGGCCCAGACCAGACGGCCCTGCGTGGTGAAGCCAAGGTCAACGCCCATCTTGCGGATGGCGCCGGTGTAATGATCGGTGCGACGCGCGCCCATGGTGGACTGGAAGGTGCAATCCAGTTCCTTGGCCGAGCCGATTACGTAACCGACGCCACCGCCGATATCGCAGGTGAGGTAACCGATCTTGACGCCATTGCGTTCGTCCTGCTCCTGCGGAGCCGGCTCATATCTTGCAAGGTCGGCGGCGAGTGCGGACACGGTTCCACCGAGACCCATCGTCAATGCGGCAAAAGTTACGGCAACAGCCTTTTTCATCTGATTTTCTCCTGTTTTATTCCTACCCGCAGCAGCCCTTCTTGCCCTCTCCGGATATTGAATTCCGCACTGTTAACGTTTGTTCCCCGAAATCGATCCAAAACAACTGAATTGGGTGCAAGGAAAGCAAAACGGTTAACAATGTCTACTGGCGGTAGGATGCCATTAAGACATTGTTAGGGCGGGAAACGCCTGCGGAATTCCTGTTAAAGGCGAGTACGTCAGGGCGTTGTTTTGCTGCAACGATGTCAAAGCGGCAGTGCTACGGGAAAGCCGGTCGCAGCATGGGTCATGACATCCATACGGACGCCATAGATACGCTCCAGCGTTTCCGGCGTCATGATTTCTTTCGGCGTTCCCCTTGCGATAAGCCTACCGGAATGCAGTGCGACGATCTCATCGCAGAACCGCGCCGCCATGTTGACATCGTGCAGCACCACGATGACGCCGAGACCCTTTTCCCGCGACAATCTTTGCACCAGCGAGAGAACCTCGAGCTGGTGTGCCATGTCGAGCGCCGATATGGGTTCGTCGAGAAGCAGGCTTTCGGCGTTCTGGGCAACCAGCATGGCCAGCCACACGCGCTGGCGCTCCCCACCCGAAAGCGTGTCCACCAGCCGGTCCCTGAAGGCCACGGTGTCGGTCAGCTCGATAGCCTCGTCCACCCTCTCCTGATCCGCCTTGGTGAATTGGCCGAGCGCGCCGTGCCAGGGGTAACGGCCAAGCGCCACCAGTTCCTTGGCCAGCATGCCGGACGCAGCCGGCGTATATTGAGGAAGATAGGCGAGCTTTCGCGCAAATTCGCGGTTGCCCCAACTCCCCAGCGGCTGCCCCTCGAACGACACCTTGCCCGCCGTCGGCTCCTGCATGCGCGCGAGTATCTTGAGCAGCGTCGATTTTCCCGAACCGTTATGGCCGATAAGACCGATGGTCTTGCCGGTCGCAAAGCTTGCCGTCAGCGGATGCAGCAATGTCCTGCCCGGAACCTCCATCGTTACCGCTTCCAGAGAGAAAAGCGGGATATCGTCGTAATCCACGGCAGGTGCGGCCTGACCCATTGTTCTCATCTCCGTAAATCGTTCAGAAAAATCATCATCGCCTGCCTGAAAGCCAGATCAGATAGGGCCCACCGGCCAGAGCCGCAAAAAGCCCAAGCGGCAACTCGTAAGGAAAGGTCACGGTTCTTGCCCCGAGATCAGAAAGCGCCATCAGCACCGCACCGAACAGGAACGATGCAAACAGGTGGTCGCGCGGTGTGGTGAAACCGGCCCGAAGCGCAATGTGCGGTGCCATCAACCCGACGAAGCTCAGCGGACCGACCAGCAGTGAGGCCGCACCGGTGGCAATGCCGGCCACGGCGATGACTGCAATACGCGCCGTAGCGAGCGGCAGACCTAGTGAGAGCGGCACATCCCGGCCAAGCGGCAGGATCACCAGCCAGCGCGTCACCGACAGGGCAGCGGCCAGGAGCACGACGGAAAGCACCGCAAGAAAGATCGCCGAACCTGATGTCGCCGTCGAACCCGAGCCGCTGAGCCAGGAGAGAATTTGCCAGGCCCGCTGATCACCAATGGCAAGCAGTGCCGAAAGTACCGCCGAGCAGAGCGAACTGATGGCAATGCCGGCGAGCAGTATTTTTTCAGGCGCCAGATGCCGGCGCACCGAAAAGAACAGAACGAGCATCATGACGGCTGCCGAGCCGAGGCCGGCGCCGCAAAACAGTTCGAACAGCCCGGCGGCCGGAAAGAGCGTGATGGCGGCGGCAAAACCAAGACCCGCGCCACCGCTGACGCCGATGACCTCCGGGCTTGCCATCGGATTGCCGGTGAGCCGCTGCAAAAGAGCACCCGCCATGGCGAGAAGACCGCCAGCGGCGATGGCCGCCATCAGCCGGGGCCAGCGGAAGGGCAGAAGGCTTTGCAGGTCACCCGCCCCCAGCATCGTCCAGCCCTGAGGCCCCCTGCCGATGGCGAGTGCTGCAAAGATCAGCGCGGCCATGACGATGAGCATCGGCAGCAGGGCCGTAAACCCGCGTCTTGTCGCGAGATCGACGCCTTCGCCGCGATGCACGTCGGTCGGCCGGATTTTCGGCAGCAGCCAGAGAAGCAGCGGGCCGCCGATCAGGGCCGTCACCGCGCCGGTCGGGAAAACTTCCGCCGTCTTGTTTGCCAGAAGTTGCACGATACCGTCGCAGAACCAGAGCAGCAGGCCGCCCAGAAGCGGGGAAACGAAGAGCACCGAAGAGGAGCGCCGCACGCCAAGCGCCCGGGTGAGCGCAGGGGCGGCAAGGCCGATGAAGCTGACGAGGCCAACCGCCGAAGCGACGAAGGCGGCCAGCATGACGGCGACGGCGGCGACGGCGAGCCTGATCGAAAACAGCGATACGCCGAGCGATCGCGCGCCGGAATCACCGAGACCGAGAACCGTCAGCGGCCTAACCAGCAGGCCCGTCAGGACAAGCCCCACGAGAAGCTGAAAGGTGAGAGACAGGGCGTTCGACCAATCCTGCTGGCTGAGCGAGCCGCCATTCCAGACCACGAGCGACATCAGATATTCGCCCTGCGCGAGCGTCAGCGCCGCGGAAACGGATGCGGCGGTGATGCCGACCAGGAGCCCTGCCACCACCGTGGTTACCGGTTCGAAGGAGCGTCGCCAGCCAAGCAGGAAGACAATACCGGCGGCAGCGGCAGCGCCGGCAAGCGCCACCAGTGCGCGGTTGCCATCCAGCACCGAGGGAAAGAACAGCGTGGCGATGACGATGGCCAGTTGCGCGCCAGCCGAGATGCCGAGCGTCGAGGGATCAGCGATCGGGTTGCGCAGCAATTGCTGAAAAAGCGCGCCCGAGAGACCCAGCATCGCGCCCGCCAGAATGGCGACCGCCACACGCGGCATCAGGCTGAAAGCGAGGATGACCTGATCCATCGACATAGCGGCGGCATCAAAAGGCAGGCCGGGCCACGCACCGAAAGGCAGCCGCAGCAACCCGGCATGCAGGGAAAGACCGCAGGCCAGAATGAACAAAAGCCCGAAGAAAAGCGGGAGAGGCCGCGCCGTCACAAGGCTTCTCCCCGTGCCAAGAGCGCTTCGGTCAGAAGCCTCGCGAAACGCATGCCGGCGGTGATGCCGCCATAGGGGCCGACATTGGCAAGCGTCACCACCCGGTTTTCCCGCACGGCCGGAAGCGCACGCCAGATGGCACTGTTGCGCAGAGTTTCCCGCGCCTCCACCGGAATATCGGAGACGATGACGATGCGCGCATCGGATGAGGCGGCGAGGTTTTCAAGCGGCACCGGGGCCGCGAAGGTGAATTGCGACCGATCCACCCAGGCATTGGTCAGCCCCAGACGGCCAAGAACATCCCCGAACATGCTATCCGCACCAAAGGCACGAAAATGCCGGGCGTCGCCTATGTTGATGACATAGGTCGGCCGTGCGGAAAACCCGGCAAGACGGGCCCGCATGGCGTGCAGTGCCGCTTCCGTTTCACCCAGAACCTTGCGCGCCTCTTCGGCCCGCCCGAGCTTTTCACCAAGCGCGGTGACCGCCGCCAGCGCCTTTTCGAAAGGCGGCTCACCCTTCACGTAAAAGGGCAGTGAAAAGACGGGGGCGATCGCTTCCAGCCTGCCGGTATAACGTGTGTAGAAAGGCGAAATCAGAATGAGCTCCGACCGGGTGAGCTGCAGAAGCTCGAAATTCGAAGCGCCGCGCAGGCCGAGATCGGCGACGGTTTCAGGGATATCAGGCTCGACCGCGCCGGACCGGAACTGGATGAGTTCGGTCGCCGCCACCGGCATGACGCCGAGCGTCACAGATGTTTCCAGCATGGCCCAGTCGATGGCGGCGATGCGCGGCGTCACTGCTGCCCGCGCCTTGCCCGCAAGAGCCGAGGCGGCGAGCAGGCTTAAAAATTCCCGCCGCCCCCAGAGGGGGGAAATCCATCGATCCTTACGCGTCATGCCCCTGCTGCTTCACTTTAATATGGCGTTACCAACGGTAGGTCAGCTTGCCCATAACGGTTCTGCCGTCACCGTAATAGCATCCGAAAGTGGAGCAACTAGAAATATATTCTTTATCAGTCAAGTTTTGCACCAGAAGCGAGGCGCGGTAGCCGTTCTTCTCGTAATGCACGCCGAGATCGAGCAGGGCGAGGCCCTTCATTTCGAAGGCATTGGCCGCATCGCCATAACGTTTTCCGACATAACGGACACCGCCGCCGATGCCGAAACCTTCAAGCGCCGTATCTTCCGGGAAGGTGTAGTCGAGCCAGAGGCTGGCGGCGTGCCGGGGCGTACTATCCAGCTCCTTGCCGTTGTTCACACGGCCGGAGACCTCGCTGTCCATGTAGGTATAGGCCGCCCGCAGGTCGAGCCCGTCTGCAAGGCTTGCGACGCCTTCCAGTTCGAGGCCTCTCACATGCGCCTCGTCCATCTGCTGCGTCACCCCGCCCACCGTCGTCGTGACGTTCTTCTGTTTCAGATCGTAGATCGCCGCGGAAAAGAAACCGTCAAAGCCCTCGGGCTGATATTTGATGCCCGCTTCCCATTGTTCGCCCGTGGTCGGTTTCGGCGCATCACCGACAGCCGGCTGCGGCACGGGCTCGAAGGAGGTCGCGTAGCTGACATACGGCGCGATGCCGCCATCGAAGAGATAGCTGACCCCGACACGGCCCGTCAGCTTATGGTCGTCCTTGTCGAGAGTGCGGTAGGTCGTTCCGTTGAACGTCGTGCCGCCGGTGCTTGCCCAATCCTGCCGCAGACCGGCGGTGACCCGCCAGTTCTCAAAGGCCATCTCGTCCTGCGCATAAAGACCGATCTGGGAAATATCCGTCTTCACATCGGCATAAAGCGTGCGCGAGGTGAGACTAATTGGCCCGCCATAAACAGGATTGACGGGATTGAGCGGCGTTGCGGCCCAGAATTCGGTTTTGACGTTATTGTCGAAATAGCGGTAATCCAGCCCGACAAGCAGGGTGTGGTCGACTGGTCCCGTGGAGAACTCCGCCTGCAGGCTGTTGTCGATGTTGAAGGTGTTCAGCAATTCATCCTGGAACGTCGCATTGCGGCGGATGAGATTGCCGATCATGCCGCCGCTGGTCGAAGACATGCCGAGCGCGCGGTAGGACCAGTCGAAATTGGAATAACGCGCATTCTGCCGGAAGGTGAAGGTCTCGTCGAAACGGTGCTCGAACTCATAGCCGATATTAGTGAACTTGCGGCTTGAGGTATCGAAAGAGGGATCGCCGACATAAAAGCTGCGGTCCAGCATATTGCCTGGTCTCAGATAGGTCAGCGCCGGCGGCAGGCCAGACGGCGAACTCGGATTGTCGTGCTGATAGGAGGCGAGAACCGTCAGTTTCGTATCCTCGTCGGGCTGCCATGTCAGCGCCGGGGCGATGAAATAACGATCGTTCTGAAGCTTGTCCGTCTGAAGATGGGCGTTGCGGGCAAGGCCGGTCAGGCGATAGGCAAAACTGTCGCTATCCGCGACCGGCCCACCAATATCGAACATCGATTGGTAATAATCGAAGCTGCCGATCTGCGCTCCGACTTCGCCGAAACGCTCGAAAGTCGGCCGCTTGCTGATGAGATTGATGAGGCCACCGGGATTACCTTGACCGTAAAGCACCGAGGCCGGCCCGCGAATGACTTCCACCCGCTCCAGACCGTAGACCTCATAAGACGGCGCACCGGCCGTGCGCATCAGCCGCAGACTGTTGAGGAACTGCAGCTGGTTACCCTGAAAGCCGCGAATGCGCGGCGCATCGAAACGTGGATCCGCCCCAAACGGCTGCGCGACGACGCCAGGCACATAATTCAGCACCTCGCTGAGATTACGGACATTCTGCGCATCCATTTGATCCCTGGTGATGACGGAAACCGATTGCGGCGTCTCGATCAGGGATCGCCCCGTCTTGGTGGCGCTGGCGCTGGTTTTTGCCACATAGCCCTTCACCGGCGCCTTGGAGTCCTGATTTTTCGCGCCGTCCACGGTGATGGTCTGCAGCACCGTCGTTCCGGCTTCCTGCGCAAGGGCAACGCCGGAGGTCACGAACGCCACATAGGCGATGGCAGCGCAACCGCCCGCCAGAATGGAAATGTGTTTAGATTTTCCCTGCACGCCAAGACCCTTCATCAACCGCGCCGCCATGAGACGGTTATTTTTCTGGAGAATTTAAGTCATCTTATTACGCAAGGAGCGGATTGTGATCCAATAAGTGAAACTGGATTTTTTCAGAACTACTGATTATGAAAATTCTTACGGATAATAGCTTGGAATTATTCAAATCCGTCAGGAAAGGCAGTGATGATGGGCAGGAAACCGGCAAACCGGGCGGACGCGTTCGAGCTGCGGCACCTGCGCTATTTCACCACGCTGGTGGATGAGCGCAATTTCGAGCGCGCCGCCGCCCGCCTCGGCATTGCCCAGCCGGGTTTGAGCCAGCAGATCATGGCGCTCGAGCAGATCGTCGGCATGCCGTTGCTGGACCGGACACGGCGATCGGTGAAGCTCACCACGCCTGGCCAGCTTCTTTATGAGGATGCCCGCAAAATTCTCGCCAATGCCGAGGCGACACTTGCGGCGCTTAAACGCGTCGATCGCGGCGAGACGGGCCGCATCTCCATCGGTTATGTCGCTTCGGCCGCCTATTCCGGCCTGATGATCCAGTCCATCGCCAGTTTCCGCGCCTCTCATCCCGATGTGGAACTGCAACTGATCGAGATGGAGATGCGGCTGCAACTCGCCAAGATCGCCGACGGAAATCTGGATTTTGCCTTCATCCGCCCGCCTGCGCCCGTTCCGGAAGGTGTCACAACCCATGTGGTTCTGCGCGAACCGCTGGTGGCCGCACTTCCTGAAAACCATCCCCTGGCCTTTGCGCTGCAGGTCGACCTCAAGAACCTTGCCGACGAGACCTTCATCACACCGCGGCAGCCGCCGGATGTCGGCTTTCATTACAATACGATAGAAGCCTGCAACGAGGCCGGGTTCCAGCCAACGATAAGCCCGGAAGGCCGGGATTACACCACCATTACCAGCATGGTGGCGATCGGCCTCGGTGTGGCGCTGGTGCCGCGCTCGCTCGATTGTCTGCGGTTGCCCGGCGTGCGCTACGTGCCGCTTGCAGCAAGCGCCACGACTTCCGACCTCGCCATCGCCCACCGGAAAACGGAAGCCTCTCCCGCCGTCAGGGCCTTCATTCTCCATACCCGCAATTGACGCGACCGCACCCGCCCATGCGCTGAATATCCACGACCCGGCTGCCGATCCCGTGGACGAAAAACCCGTCATCGTCCGTTTCCGCGGCATCGGTGGCAACAGGCCAAGCGACGCAACCACATGAGATTACGGAAAGAATGGCGCTCTTTTCGGCAAACCGGAAGCAAGGCCTAAATCCCGTCCGGATATTTTCTGTTCCCGCTTTTCCCCGCAGCCGCGGCGCACCGTATAATCGCGGCAGATTTCGATTTACGGGAGACAGCAATGGCTGAGACTTACGAACACCACGCCGCAGGCCTCGAATCCCCGGCATCCCATGCTTTCGAGGTTGTTCCTGATGATACGAACCCGCTTCCTTCCCCCACGCGCGCCATCTATGTGGGCAATGGTGGTCATCTCTGCCTAACCCTGCTGTCCGGGGCGACGGTGACCTTCCAGAACCTGGCTGCGGGCAGCCTGCTACCGGTCCGGGCCACGCGCGTGTTTTCAATGCGCACCACGGCGACAGGCCTCGTCGGGCTGAATTAATTGATATCCGCTCGAGAGCTTGGTCATCGACATGAAACCACGTCCACCGCCGCATGGAGCGCGGCGCAACATGACAGATTCATGACAATCATTCAGGTTGATGTCAGCTAAATGATGCAACCGCCATCCACTGGCCTCTGAGCCAGTTTAAATACGGGTGTTCGCACTTTCTTTGCTGATACCCGCCGTTCTGAATCTGGTGGGACCTGATAGTGGCGCTTTTTACCGCGAAAACGACTGGGACTGTAATTCTTCGTCCGGAAATAGGCAGCGTGCCGCTCTGTCTGCTGACGGGGGCCTATCTGCTGTTTTTTACAAACCAGACGTTCTGGTCGAAGGTTCACACCTATCTTTCCGCCTATCCGGTCGCCATCGTTGGGCTTTATGTCGCCATAGCGGCGCTTTTCGGTGCGCTCATCACCATTTTTTCCGCCAAATATCTCATCAAGCCGTTTCTTATCTTGCTGGTATTCGCGGCCGCTGCGGCTTCATGGTTCATGGACCGCTACGGCATCATCATCGACAGCGACATGATCCGCAACGCCGTGGAGACCACGCGGGCGGAAGCGGGCAATCTGATGACACCTGGCCTTTTCTGGCATCTGACCATCTATGGGCTGGTGCCGTCGCTCGTCATCGCCGCCGTCCGGGTTCGGCATCGGCCGATCATCGACAAGCTGCTGTGGAACACCGTCAGCATCCTGATCTGCCTCACCGTTGCCGGCATCATCAGCTTTGCGAATTCCAAAACATTCACCACCGCCGTGCGCCAGCACAAGGATATCGTCAAAAGCGTCAATCCCTTGTCGCCGATCATATCCACCATTCACTATCTGACGCAGGCGGAAAAGGAAGCTGACATACAGGTGAGCCCGATCGGCAAGGATGCAAAAATCCTGCCGGCGCTGGGTGGCATCCACAAGCCACGCATCACCGTCATCGTGGCTGGTGAGACCGCGCGCGCTGCGAACTTTTCCCTGAACGGCTATGGGCGCGACACCAACCCGGAACTGGCAAAGCGCGACGTGATCTATTTCCCTAATACAACCAGCTGCGGCACTGCGACGGCGATTTCCATTCCCTGCATGTTCTCGAAATTCCCGCGTTCTGAGTATAGCCACAACAAGGCGCTCGCCAACGAGAACGTCATGGATGTTCTTGTCCATGCCGGTGTCGGTGCAACCTGGCTGGACAACAACACCGGCAGCAAGAACGTGGCCGACCGCATTCCCTTTTTCGATCTGCCTTCAACCAACGACACCCGCTTCTGCACCGGCGGAGAATGCCGCGACGACATCTTCTTCGACAAGCTCGACGCATGGCTCGATAACGTCAAGAAGGACAGTGTCATCGTGTTGCACCAGATGGGCAGCCATGGGCCGACCTACTATCTGCGTTACACAGACGAATTCCGGAAGTTCACCCCGGACTGTCGAACCGCTGAGCTTGGCAATTGCACGGACGCGCAAATCGTGAATTCCTATGACAACACGCTTCTCTACACCGATCATTTCCTGTCGACCGTGATCGACAAGCTGAAGGCACGCTCCAACACGCTGGCGACGGGGATGATCTACGCCTCTGACCATGGTGAATCGCTTGGCGAAAACGGCGTCTATCTGCACGGCGCACCCTATCTGCTGGCACCCGACCAGCAGACCCATGTGCCGTTTCTCGTCTGGTTCGATGATGATTTCGCCAAATCAATGGGGCTGGATCGCGCATGCCTTGCAAAAGGCGCAGCAAAGGGCGGGCGCTCGCACGACAATTATTTCCACAGTATCCTTGGAATGATGAACGTCTCCACCTCCGTCTACGATTCCGCGCAGGACGTGTTCGGCGGCTGCACCCAGCGCCAGAATAGCTGAACATACAGTGCTTGACGCTTATCCCGTGAAAGCGATACGCAAGACGACGCGATAAAGGAGCTGTCTTGCGGGTTCTGCTTGTTGAAGACGATCATGTGCTGGGAGAGGCGCTGCGAGACCATGTCGCCGCGGCAGGCCACGCCGTCGACTGGTTTAAGTTGCTCGACGACGCCACGGCGGCGACGCTGACCATGGCCTACGGGCTCATCCTGCTCGACATGCGGCTGCCGGATGGCGATGGCATCACCCTTTTGCAATCACTGCGCAACCGCGATGACTCGACGCCGGTGATCATTCTGACGGCGCACGACCAGGTGTCCGACCGGATTGCCGGACTGAATGCCGGTGCGGACGACTATCTGGTCAAGCCCTTCGATCTCAACGAGCTTTCGGCACGCATGCTGGCGGTCTCGCGGCGGTACGAGGGGCGCTCCGCCCCCGTCATTCGCCTGCCCGGCATCGAAATCAACCAGGTGGCGCGCAATATCGTCGTTGACGGAACAGCGCAAACGCTCAGCGCCAGAGAATGGGCCGTGCTGGAAAAGCTGGTCGAGCATCCCGGTGCGGTCGTCTCTAAATCTCAACTGCACGACACGCTCTATGAATTCGGCGCGGAAATAGAAAGCAATACGGTCGAGGTCTATATCAGCCGGCTGCGCAAGAAGATCGGCCATGACCGCGTCGAGACCGTGCGCGGCGTCGGCTACACCATCAGGTAGACAGAAATGGCCAGACCAACCAGCATGACCCGCAAGCTCGTCACGGCGCTGACGAGCGTTGTCGCCATATCCTGGTTTATCGCCTGCGGGTTGGGCGTCATGGTGATGCAGGACGAGTTCGCTGAAATTTTCGACGCTGGCGTTGAGGAAACAGCCGAAAGACTGCTGCCACTGCTGGTGGACGATCTCAGGGAAAACAACACGGGTCCCGCCTCGCAAAAACTCAACCAGTCTGCACATGCGGCGGAATATCTGACCTATCAGGTTCGCGACCGGGAAGGACAGGTCGTCCTTCATTCGCATGACAGTTCGACCGAACCTTTCGAGGTCTCTCTCGACCCCGGTTTTTCTGAAACGGCGACCCAGCGCATCTACACGGTGGCGACACCGGACGGGAATTACTTCCTTCAGGTCGCAGATGCCTTCGCCAACCGGCGTGAGGCAATCGAGGAAGCCGGCACTGCAATTTTGCTGCCCGTTCTCATTCTTATCCCCGCCAGCATCTTTGCCGTTATCTTTGTGGTGCGCAAAACCCTGCAACCGATACAGACCTTGCGCGACGAGATCGGGAAAAAAGACGGCGGCAATCTCGCGCCGCTGGAAACCCTGCCGTTTCCGGCTGAACTTCACCCGATTGCCCGCTCGGTCAATCTGCTGCTGAGGCGGCTGCGATCGACAATCGAAGCGGAAAGGGAGTTTACCGCCAACAGCGCCCATGAATTGCGCACGCCGATTGCCGGCGCGCTGGCGCAGGCGCAGCGGCTGCACGCCGATATTCCGCCTGAACTTGCACCGCGCGTGGAAAATATCGAGAAAGCCCTGATGCATCTCGGCCATCTCGCCGAAAAACTGCTGCAGATGTCGCGCGCGGAAGCAAGGATCGGGGTAACAGACACGGCGACCGACCTCATCCCCATTCTCGAACTCATCATTGACGATATGAGCAGAACGGCGATCGGCACGTCGCGCATCCGCTTCACCAATCGCTGCGAAGGCGGCCTGAACTGCAAGCTGGGTACGGATGCCTTCGGCATCATCATCCGCAACCTTCTCGAAAACGCCCTGATCCACAGTCCGGCGGAAAGCCCGGTGCACATACTGGCCGAAGAGGACGGTACGATCCGCGTCGTCAATTCCGGCGCGGCGATCGACAAGGCGCTTCTTCCCAAACTGACGACGCGCTTTGTCCGAGGCCCGTCCAAGGCTGATGGCACCGGGCTTGGCCTCGCTATCGTCAGAAGCCTGATGGAACAGATTGGCGGCGAACTCGTGCTATCCTCCCCCGCACCCGGCAGACAGGACGGTTTTGAGGCCCGCATCGTGCTTCCGGTCGAAGACGCCTGAATCCGCTGAAAACAAAAGCCCCGCCAGGGGGCGGGGCTTTCGCTGGTATAATTGTGGCCGCTCAATCCTCGTGAATATGGCTGTGGTCGCGCGTATCGCGCATCTTCACATAAACCACCAGCGACAGCGCAATCATGATCGTAACGTACCAGAAGAACCAGTTTTCGTGGCCGATCTGCTTGAACTTCAAGGCTACGAATTCTGCCGTTCCCCCGAAAATCGTGTTCGCCAGCGCGTAGGGCAGAGCCACACCGAGCGCCCGGATGTGGGCGGGGAACATTTCCGCCTTCACCACCGCATTGATGGAAGTGTAGCCGGTGACGATCAACAGGCCGACCAGAACGAGAGCGAAAGCCATGATCGGGTCGGTTGTCGTCGCCAGCGTCGTGAAGATGAGATAGGTGAACAGCGTTCCAAGAATGCCGAAGCCGACCATCAGCGGCTTGCGACCCACCTTGTCCGACAGCGCACCGGCAATCGGCTGGCACAGCATGAAGACGAAGAGGGCTGCCGTGGTGATTTCGGTCGCGCTTTCCTTGCTGAAGCCGGAGGTATTGACGAGGAATTTCTGCAGATAGGTCGTGTAGGCGTAAAAGGCGAGCGTGCCGCCTGATGTCAGCGCCATGACCATCATCGCTTCCCGCGGATAGTGCTTGAACAGCGCCCATCCGCTCGATTTCGGCTTGTCCGCGTTGCCCGCCTTGGCATTTTCAAAGGACTGCGTCTCGGCAAGGCCGCGACGGATGTAAAACACCGCAATTGCAAGAACGCCACCGATGAAGAAGGGAATGCGCCAGCCCCAAGCGCCGAGCTGCTCGGGTGTCAGAACCCGCTGCAGAACCAGCAACACCGCCAGCGCCAGAAGCTGGCCGGAAATCAGCGTCACATACTGGAAACTGGAGAAAAAGCCGCGACGGTTCTTGCCGGCCATTTCGCTGAGATAGGTCGCGCTGGCGCCATATTCACCGCCGACACTGATGCCCTGCAGCAGGCGGGCAAACACCAGAATGGCAGGCGCTGCAATGCCGATTGTCTCATGGCCGGGTGTAATCGCGATCAACAGCGAGCCGAGGCACATCAAGGTAACGGACAAGGTCAGGCCGGCCTTGCGGCCCTTGCGGTCGGCATAGGTTCCCATGAACCACGCACCGATGGGCCGCATCAGAAATCCGACGGCAAAAACGGCGGCCGCGCTCAGCAATTCGGCGGTCTGGTTTCCGGAAGGGAAAAACACCGGCGCGAAATAAAGGGTGAAGGCCGAATAAACGTACCAGTCGTACCATTCGACGAGGTTGCCCGCCGATCCGCCGATAATGGATTTCAAACGGGTTTTCTGATCCGGTGCCGTAGCGGGACCATTTGCCATAATATTCACGGTAAACTCCAATTCATCTCGCCTGGAGGTGGAAGGGCGAACGGAAGGTGTGATAATTTGTCGCTCTCGGAGGGGGTATATACCCGCCATATTGCAATGCGCAAGTTTACGCCGCATCGCAGCATGGCAATGGCAGCGTCTACTCGCCATCTTCCGCGCCGGACCATTCTAATACGCCTTGTCACCCGGCCGTGCTCAAACTAAAAAATATCAATGATTTACGATACATCGGACATCCATATCGAAAAGCTTCTCATCCCCGCCGCGCGCGCGGGTGAAGCGCTGGCACGACTGGACGAGAGGATAAGCCGGTCGCCGATGAAACACGGCTTCATCGAAAGGCAGGACTTTACCGACGCGATTTCCTCCATGTGGGTGGATGGCGAACTTGTCCATATGGAAGATCTGGTCCTGCATGACGCCCATATGGATGTGCGGGCGCCAACCCATGAAATGACGGCGGCGCACCGGATCGTCCGCTCAAGGCGGCTGATTTTTTCAAACGCGCCAGGCTGGGCCTTCACTGCACCAGGCCTTTCCCGTCTGCGCGGAAGAATGGGAATTGCCGCCGACGCGACGGCATTTACCCCGGAAACGGTGGATCATTCCGGCAACGAAGAGTCTGATGCAGACGGCGAGACACCGCTGGACGGGGCCTTTTCCGAGCTGGACGCACTTCTGGCGCGAAGCGCCGCGACCTTGGACGCGATCACCGCCGGCACCACACTTGCGCCGGTGACACATCGGGAAGAGGCCCATCCGATGATCAACGATCCCGACTGGGACGAGGAGGAAAGGCTGAAGGAATGGCGGCAGGTCCTTGGCCAGACGGAGGAGCTGCCCCCAATCCTGCGCACCGCGATCCTGCTGGATGCCTGGAATATGATCGAGGTTCTGCAACGCAGCCCCTGGCTCGGCAGGCTCATGGCCGCCGCTTTTCTGCGCGACGGGGCTGTCTCTCCCGACCACCTGCCGGCGCTCAGCGCTGGGCTTCGTGCCGTCCCGCGCGAGCGCCGGCACGCCAGAAACCAGACGCAACGCCTAGTCGCCCTTCTCGACAGCTTTTACGAGGCGGCGCTGGCCAGCATGAAGGAACATGACAGGCTGACCCACGCCAGAGAACGCATGATGCGCAAGCTGGCCGGCCGACGCTCGTCTTCGCGTCTTCCAGACCTGGTGGAGCTTGTCGTCTCCCGGCCGGTGGTTTCGGCGGCCATGATCGTCAGGGAACTCGGCACCACGCCGCAGGGCGCGATAGGGCTCGCCAATCAACTGGAGTTGAGGGAGGTTACGGGCCGCGGCCGCTTCCGTGCCTGGGGCATGCTGTAGCACAAGCCGCCAGTCTTCATCCGCCTAAACCCCGGAAAAATAGTATTTTTCTCAACCCCTTGTTCCTACGATGAATCCCGCGGGAATCCTGCGATCACGAATCTTAACAAAATTTAACTATTGCGTAGGTGAATGAAGCGGCTATGTTCTCGCTGCGTTGCAACACGATTTTTCTCCGGTAACGCGGTCGCATTCGGCTCCGGCAACCTTTCTTTGCCATCCGCATTAAAGTGTCCACCATGAGGGAGATGCAAAAAATGACAATTTCAGTCTCACAACTCGATTCCGATCAGGAAACAGATGCTCCTTTCGCCCGAAAAGTCCTGATGGCGCGCAATCTCGCCGGATATACGGTCGATCAGCTTGCCATCACCTGCGGCCTGACAGCCAATGAAATCCGCGCCCTGGAAGACGGCTCAGACAGCGATCCTCTGCGCATCAGGCGCGTTGCCGCCGCCCTGCATATTCCAGTCGAAACCGTTATCTGATCGTTCACAACGATCCGAACCAAATCTCAGCGCCGCCGGGGACGATGTTCACGCAACATCCGGGCGGCGCGCGTGACGGTTTGAACGCTACAAGTCTCTCCGGAACATTTTCCGCTCCGCTCTCTTAACATTTCCGTTATCCGGCACCACATGATGTCCGCACGGGACATGTTCGCCATGTGGCCCGCCTGCGCGAGAGCACCAATAATTTCCGGAATCCTGCCATGACACTCAGCCTTAACACCGAAGAACGGGTTTCTTCAGCATTGGATGAATTGTGGCCAACGGAGAAAACGGAAATTCTCGACTGGCTCGTCACCGGCACGAAGGACGAGCGCTTTATCGATGAGATATTCTTCGAGCTGTGTAGCAGGTTGCGCGAAAGTGGAATTTCCATAGCGCGGGGCGCACTTGCCTTCCGCATTCGTCATCCGCAATGGCTTGGCGCGCGCATCCTGTGGAAGGCCGGCATATCGTCGGCCGAGATCACCACCTATGGCTATGGGGCGGAGAGCTCGCCCGAATATCTGAACAGTCCCATCAACGACATCCATCAGGGCGCAACCGAAATCCGCCACCGGCTGACCGGAGACGAGATCGAGTCATCCGCTTATCCGATCTATGAGGAATTGCGCGCCGACGGGCTGACGGATTACTTCGCCTGGCCGATCGAACATACGTTCGGCAAGCGCCATGTCGCCACTTTTTCCAGCGATCGGCCCGGTGGCTTTTTGGAAGCGGAAGTCCTTGCGTTGAAAAACCTGCTACCGGCGCTCGCGCTGGTCAGCGAAATTCGCCTGAAAAACCGCATGACGCGCACCCTGCTGGAGACCTATGTCGGGCCGCATGCGGGCGAAAAAATCCTCAATGGTGCAACGACGCGCGGCAGCGGCATAACGGTCGGCGCGGCGATCCTGATCTGCGACCTGCGCAACTTCACCCATATTTCCGACCTCTGGCCGCGCGATGATGTGATCGAATTGCTGAACGGTTATTTCGACGCGATGTGCGATCCGATCGAGGAATTCGGTGGTGAAATCCTGAAATTCATGGGCGATGGGCTGCTGGCGATTTTCCCGCTCAGCGATCCACAGGCTTGTGAAAACCTGCTGAAAGCCATTGCCAGCGCACAGAAAAGTCTCGTTGCCCTCAACGACATCAATTGCCAGAAAGGCCATGACCCTCTGGGTTACGGCATCGGCGTCCATGTCGGCGATGTCATGTATGGCAATATCGGCTCGAAAACCCGCCTCGATTTTACCGTCATCGGTCCGGCCGTGAACATCGCATCACGGCTTGAAACCCTGACCAAGGAAACCGGCCGCAACGTCCTGTTTTCCGAAGAATTTGTTCGTATGGCCGGACACGAGGACAAGCTGGACAATCTCGGCCCATGGCTTCTGCGCGGCCTTGAAACCCCGGTCGAGGTTTATGCGCTTCCCCAACAGGAGGTCGTCGCACCCCCTGTCAACTGATTGCCGGTCAGGATTTTGTTCCCGTTTCAACGCTTTCTCAACGCAGCGCTCACCCGTCCTGCGCAACCTCCCGAAGAGATCATTTCGGCTGCCCTGCCCGTCGTCAAAACGCTTGACACGCCTCCGATGTCGATCTAGCAAAATAGAACATATATTCCATATCGAAACATTGTTTGCGTTCATATTCTGTCTTTCCGGGAGTGGAAGACGGGTGTGAGGAACCGGAGGAAAGATGGTTACGAAATTGGCACTGCTCGGCGCTGGACGGATCGGCAAGGTCCACGCCAAGGCGATCACCACCGACAGCCGTGCGAAGCTGGTGGCCGTTGTGGACGCCGTTGCCGGTGCTGCGGAAGCAATCGCCCGCGAAGCGCAGTGCAAGGTCAGCACAATCGACGAGGTTCTGGCTGACAAGACGATCGACGCCGTCATCATCTGCACGCCGACCAACACCCATGCCGATCTGATCGAGCGTTTCGCCCGTGCCGGCAAGGCCATCTTCTGCGAAAAACCCGTCGATCTGGATGTGGCCCGTGCGGAAGCTTGCGCCAAGGTGGTTGAGGAAACCGGTGCAAAGGTGATGCTCGGTTTCAACCGGCGTTTCGATCCGCATTTCCAGGCCGTGCACAAGGCAATCGAGGATGGCCGCATCGGCAAGGTCGAAATGGTGACCATCACCAGCCGCGATCCCGGCCCGCCGCCAGCCGAATATATCAAGGTTTCCGGCGGCATTTTCCGTGACATGACTATTCATGATTTCGACATGGCGCGGTTCCTGCTCGGCGAGGAAGTGGAAAGCGTATTCGCCACCGGTTCCGTTCTCGTCAATCCGGAGATCGGTGCACTCGGCGATTTCGATAGCGCCAGCATCATTCTGACGACGAAAAGCGGCAGGCAAGCCAGCATTTCGAATTCGCGACGCGCGACCTATGGGTATGACCAGCGTATCGAAGTGCATGGTTCGCTCGGTTCGGCTGCGGCCGAGAACCAGCGGCCGGTCTCCATCGAGATCGCCAATGCTGAGGGCTACACCCGCCCGCCGCTGCATGATTTCTTCATGACGCGTTATACGGCGGCCTACGCGGCGGAAATTACCGCTTTCATCGATTGCATCGAAAACAATGTGGCTCCTTCACCCTCCATCAAGGATGGGCTGATCGCATTGAAACTGGCCGACGCTGCGCTGAAATCCGTCACCTCGAAGGCGGCCGTGACGATCGGCTGATCGACGCAGAAATCACTCCGTAACCGACATCCTGTCCGCGGTGCGTTAACGCATGGCGGACAGGAAAAAAGCTATTCGCAAAGCTTTCGCCAGCATCGGCGCCACCCGTGAACTTGACCGGGCAGAGGCAGTCTTCGGACTTGCATGGCAGCTATTCGGAAAATAAGGTTGTCTGACAAGATACGGCCAGACCATATGGCTGCTATTCACCTTATTCACGCCGAATCCTCTTTTTGCCGGCAACAGCCGGACAGTGGTTTATTTATGCCATCACCCAAGACCGGTTATCTTTATGCGCTCATAGCATTCACGATCTTTGCAGCGCAGGATGGCATATCCAAACATCTTGGCGGTTCTTATCCGCCCGTCTTCGTCGCAATGCTTCGATACTGGGCCTTCGCCGTCTTCGTTTTGTTGATGGCTGCAAGGTCCTCTGGCGGCATTCGGGGCGCTGTCATGGCAAACCGTCCGTGGCTGCAGATCAGCCGCGGCGTCCTTCTTGCCGTGCAGATTGTTTTTTCCATTTTCTCGTTCGCCGTTGTCGGGCTGGCGCACAGCCACTCCATCCTCGCTTCGGCGCCGCTGATCGTCGCCGCACTGTCCGTGCCGTTGCTTGGCGAACATGTGGGCTGGCGGCGCTGGTGCGCCATTTTTGTCGGCTTCATCGGCGTTCTCGTCATTCTGAAACCTGATGGCGAAGGGTTCGACAACCGCCTGCTGATCACTTTCATCGCCGCCTTCATGCTTGCGCTCTACAGCGTCCTGACCCGCCTTGGCAGCAAGAGCGATTCAGCGATGACGAGCTTCTTTTATACCGGCGTGGCCGGTGCGGCAGCACTGACGCTGGTGGGTCCGTTTTATTGGGTTAGCCTCGCACCCCAGGATTGGGGCTGGATGCTGGCGCTGTGCATTACCGGCATGAGCGGCCATTATTGCCTGATCAAGGCATTCGAGCTGGCGGATGCGGCCTCCGTGCAGCCGTTTTCCTATTACCAGCTCGTGCTCGTCTCCATCATCGGCGTTACCATCTATGGCGAGGTCGTGACATCCAACATGGTTCTGGGTGCTGCAATCGTGATCGCCGCCGGTCTCTTTACCATCTGGCGGGAACATGCCGTTGCCCGCAGGGAACGCAGGCGGGCTGACTGACGTCATTCCCGTTGAACGTCCTCTCAGGCGAGAGTCGCCTCGCAACGCAGCAGCATTCCAAACAGGTCGCGCGGCTCATCCGGATCGGCCAGCAGATCCAGTTCCGTATAAAGCCCGGTGGCGGCCAGTTTCGAGCGCACATAACGCAGCGCCGAAAAATCCTCGGTCGCGAAACCGACGCTGTCGAACAGCGTGATCTGCCTGTCGTTTACCCGCCCGTGCTTTTCACCCGATATGACCTGCCATAGCTCAGTGACGGGGTAGTCTTCGGGCAATTGCTGGATTTCACCTTCGATGCGCGTCTGCGGTGGGTATTCGACAAAAATGTCCGACCGCAGCAGAATGTCCCGGTGCAGTTCCGTCTTGCCGGGACAATCGCCGCCGACGGCATTGATGTGAATGCCGGGACCAACCATGTTGTCGGTCAGGATTGTCGCATATTGCTTGTCAGCCGTGACGGTGGTGATGATATCTGCACCCTCCACTGCGCTCTGCGCACTATCGCAAATTTCGATGGTAAAGCCCTGCCCGGCAAGATTGCGGGCGCATTTTTCACTGGCGGTCCGGTCGATATCGAAAAGCCGCACCGTGTCGATGCCGAGAATGGCCTTGAAGGCCCGCGCCTGGAACTCGCTCTGTGCGCCATTGCCGATGATGGCCATCGAGCGGGCATTTTTGCGGGCAAGGTGTTTTGCAGCGACAGCCGAAGTAGCAGCGGTGCGCAGCGCCGTGAGAATGGTCATTTCGGTCAATAGCAGCGGATAGCCGTTGCCGACATCGGAAAGCACCCCAAAGGCGGTCACCGTCTGGCGGCCCTCCTTCATGTTTTTCGGATGGCCGTTCACATATTTGAAGCCATACAACGTTCCATCACTGGTCGGCATCAGCTCGATGACGCCCTCTTGGGAATGCGATGCGATGCGTGGCGTCTTGTCGAAACTTTCCCAGCGGCGGAAATCCTCTTCCACCACGTCGGCCAGCTCGCGCAGAAACGTATCGATCCCCACGCGCAGCACGAGTTTCATCATATGATCGACGCTGACGAAAGGTACGATATTAAGGTTCGGTATAATCGTCATTGCATCATCCCCCTCAGCCGGCCCGTGTCGGGCGGTCCATAACCCGCTTGCCCATCAGGCTGGCAGCCAGATCGACCATCAGCGTCGCCGTCCTGCCGCGCTCATCGAGAAACGGGTTAAGCTCCACGAGATCAAGACTGCACACAAGCCCGCTATCATGCAGCATCTCCATCACCAGATGCGCCTCACGGAACGTCGCCCCACCCGGAACCGTGGTGCCGACCGCAGGCGCGATCGACGGTTCGAGGAAATCGACATCGAGACTGACATGCAACAGGCCGTTTGCCGCCTGCACCCGCGCAAGGAACGCGCGCAGCAGAACCGCGACACCATGTTCGTCTATCGAGCGCATGTCGTGAACGGTGATGCCGCTGTCTTCCAGTGCGGCTCTCTCGGCTGGATCGACGCTGCGGATGCCGATCATGCCGATATTTTCCTCAGGAACTGCGTGGGAGAGCGGCGGAAAGTAACCCGAAAATCCGTCGCGACCACTGAAATAGGCGACCGGCGTGCCATGCAGGTTGCCGCTGCGCGTCGTTTCAAGCGTGTGGTAATCGGTATGGGCATCGAGCCAGAGCACGAAAAACGGCCGGCCACTCTCCGCCACCCGCCGCGCCATGCCGGCGACGGTTCCCGCGGAAATTGCGTGGTCGCCGCCAAGAAAGATCGGAACGGCAGCAGCACTTTCTCGATAGGCGGCCTCCGTCAGCGCCTCGGTCCAGGCCACCGTCTCAGCGAGATGATGCACCGCCGGATTGGGGTGGTTAAACTCCCTCAGCGGCGCCGGCGTCACATTGCCGGTATCCACCACCCGATGGCCCAGATCTTCGAGCGCCCGCGTGAGACCGGCGATGCGATACGCACTCGGCCCCATCTCACACCCCAATTGCCCGGCTCCGATTTGCAACGGCGCACCGATCAGCCTGATATCCATTTGAGCCCTCGCTTTTATCAACCGATAACCTCACTAAACCACACAGACATGGCGGAATGAACATCAAATATTGGCAATATTATCGAAATAGGCTATCGATTTGGTCAAATCTATTTATCAGAATGGCTACCAATGGATGATCTCGACGAACGGCTCGTGACCCTTTTGAGGCATAACGGCAGACGCAGCATTTCCGATCTGGCGATCGAGACGGAAACCTCGCGCGCAACGGTACGCTCACGCATCGAAAAAATGGAAAATGACGGCACTATCATCGGTTACACCGTCATCCTGCGTGCCGATGCGGTGGAGGCGGCGATCCGCGGCATCATGATGATCGAGATTGAAGGCCATGTGACGGACCGCGTCATCCGCACGCTCGGCGGTTTCCCGGAAATATCCGAAATTCACAGCACGAACGGTCGCTGGGACCTGATCGTAGAACTTAACGCCGCCACTCTCAGCGATTTCGACGCGGTGCTCCGCCGTATCCGCCTTGTCCCTGGCATTACCGGTAGCGAGACCAGCCTTCTGCTCTCCACCCCACGCTCCACCCGTGCGCGGCTCTGACGCAGGAGACAGACGCAAAAGAGCGACGAAAACGCATTTTTCGATTTTTTCGACTTGCGCCCCGCAAGAAATCATCTATATGACGACCCACCAAAGCGAACGCGGTAACCCGCTTCGGGCTTTTGGGGAATAGTTCAATGGTAGAACGACGGACTCTGACTCCGTTAATCTTGGTTCGAGTCCAGGTTCCCCAGCCAAATTTCTCCAAACAAAATCAAACTGTTTCGAGCACTTGAGCTGCATCACCGCGCTCTGCCTATATCTGCCAACGTTGTACGCGCGGCTCGATCCGACTCAGACATTTCCGTATCCAGCTGGCCTAGCCTCGATACACCACCGCCCCCCCAGTCATCCCCGCCCCTGCCGCCGTCAATAACAGCGTTTCACCCTCCGTGATGGGCCGCTCAGCATTGGAAACGGAAAGCGAAAGCGGAATAGTGGCGGCAGAAGAGTTGCCGAAGGTTTCGACTGTACGTACCGTCTTTTGCCGGTCGATGCCGATATTGCCGCAGACGGCATCGAACATGCGGGCATTGGCCTGATGCGGCACGAACCGCTGGATATCGGTGGCCGTCATTTCTGCGCGTTGCAGAGCGCGCTGTGAGGTCTGCGTCATTGTTGCGACGGCACGGGAAAAGACCTCGCGGCCGTCCCGCATCGTCATCAGGGTATCTTCAGCCTCTGTATCATTGGAAAAAGGCTGGCTGCTGCCGCCCGCCGCGATCTGGATCAGGTCGTAACCGCTCCCATCCGAAACGAGATCGGCAGACAAAAGGCCGCGCTGCGCATCCCGGCAGGGGACAAGCACGACGGCGCCGGCAGCATCGGCGAACAGAACCGCAGTTGCCCTTTCCGCCGGATTGATACGACGGCTCAAGATATTGGCGGCAACAACCAGCACCGCGCGGCCGTGGGTGCGGACAAAACCATCCGCAAGAGTGAGCGCATAGAGAAAACCGGAACAGGCCCCGGCAAGATCGATCGCCCCGGATTGTGTGAGGCCCAACCGGTGCGCAAGCAGCGGGGCCGAAGGCGGCAAAAGATGGTCTGGCGTGGACGTCGCAAGCAATGTCAGTGCGATATCCTCGGCGCCAATTCTCGCGTTTTCCAGTGCCATGCGGCCGGCTTTTTCGGCAAGGCCGCTCAGCGTCTCGCCCTCTTGCGCCCAATAACGTGTGCGGATCCCCGTCCGACGCTCTATCCAGCCAGCCTCCAGCCCAAGACGCGTCTCAATCTCGGCGTTGCGGACACATCGCGCTGGCACGGCATGCCCGAAGCCAGCCATGCGGGAAGAACGGGTCTGCATTGTCAGGCCTTTCGGAGACGGTTTTTGATCGCGGCCGCGCCGGGTTCTCCCGGAGCGGCTTCAGTCACGATCGAGGCCACTTCGTCCATGGCGTCAAAGGCGCGGGTGAGGTCTTGCGCCGTCGAACAATAGGGCGGCATCAGATAGAGCACATTGCCGAGCGGGCGGATGATGAGCCCGCGCTCGCGGAACAATTGCCGCATGCGTGGCCCCGCCTCCGCGAGATAACCGCCGGAGGGCACGACGAGGTCAAGCGCTGCGATGGTTCCAATCTGGCGTATGCTGGTGAAGCGCCTGTCATCCGCAAATCGCCCGAGATTGTCGCGCAGCACTTCTTGCAGTTGGCCGATGCGCTGTACCACTGGCTCATCGCGCCAAACCTGCAGATTGGCGACAGCGGCAGCGCAGGCAATCGGATTGGCGGTATAGGAACTCGAATGGAAAAAGGTCTTGCGGCGATCGGTCGAGAAGTGTGCGTCGAAGATTTCGCCACTGCACAAGGTCGCTGCCAACGGCAGGGAGCCGCCGGTCAGCCCCTTGGAGGTGCACAGAATATCCGGGGAAACTCCCGCCTGCTCGCAGGCGAACATGGTTCCTGTCCGGCCCCAGCCCGTCATCACCTCGTCGGCGATGACAAGGCAACCGTAGCGTTCGGCAATTTGTTTCAGTCCGGCGAGAACGTCCGCGCGGTAAATCTTCATGCCACCGGCACCTAGAGCAAGCGGCTCGATCAGCAAGGCGGCGACTCGGCCCGAACGACAAAAGCTTTCGAACATGTCGAGCGTCTCCTGCTCACAATCCGCTTCCGGAAAAGCAAGTCGGTCGACGCCGAATAGCAGTGGTTCATACGCAGCATTGAACACGCCGCGTTCGCCCGTCGACATGGCGCCGATCGTATCACCGTGGTAGCCGTGCTCCATGACCACGATGCGATCTCGCTTTTCACCGCAATTGTGAAAATAACCGAGCGCCATTTTCAGCGCCACTTCCACCGAGGTCGAACCGCTATCGGAATAAAACACATGTTCCAAGCCGGCAGGCGCGAGTTCGATCAGCCCTTTGGCCAGCGTTTCGGCCGGCTCGTGCGAAAACTCGGCGAAAATGATCTGGTCGAAGGTCTCGGTCGCTGCGCGGATGGCGGACATGATTGCCGGGTGCCGGTGGCCGTGAGTGATGACCCACCAGGATGAAATTGCATCGAACAACCGCTGGCCATCCTCATCGACCAGATAGGCGCCCTCCGCCGAGACGATGCGTTTCATCGGCGGTTCCAGCTCGTGCTGGGTAAAAGGATGCCAGACGCGGGAACGACTCATGCCGGCACCTCCAGGAAATCAGCGAGATCGAATTGTTGAGCGAATGCATGGTGCAGCGCCTCGGCAGTCATCTCCGGTATGCGAGGCAAGCGGCCAAGCGAGCGAACTCGGCCGATATCGGCGATAATGCGCTGATTTTCCCGGTTCTCATCACCGATGAAGACCACGCCGTGCACCGGAATGGCTCTCAGCCGCAGCGCCTCGAGCGACAGCAGCGTGTGGTTGATGGTGCCGAGTGAGGTTCTGGCGCACAGGATCAGCGGAATTCGCCAGCGGGCGAAAATATCGACAAACAGCAATGTGTCGGTCAGCGGCACCAGCAGACCGCCCGCCCCTTCGATCACCAGCGGCCCATCCGTTTCCGGCGGCAGCAAAAGCTCGGGCTCGATCGTGACATTGTCGAAGCGGGCCGAAAGATGCGGTGAGGCCGGCATTTTCAGGCGATAGGCCTCCGGCAGGATGCGCGCGCGCGGCACGCCACCCATCCGCTCCACCACCTCGCTGTCTGTCTCTTCCTCGAGCCCGGATTGCACCGGCTTCCAGTAATGGGCTTGCAATGCGTGAGTAAGCGCCGCAGAAAAAACCGTCTTACCGATACCCGTATCGGTGCCCGAGACGATGAAACGAAGGCTCATCGTTCCTCCTCCATGGCGAGGGCGAGCAGCCCGACCATATCGGCGATCTGGCTTTCCTCGACATTGAGCGTAATGGATATGCGCAGGCGTGCCGTGCCTTCCGGCACCGTTGGCGGGCGGATAGCGCGCACGTCGAAGCCGCCGTCTCGCATACGCGTGGCGATCTTCAGTGCACGCGCATTGTCACCAATCATCACCGGCAATATCTGCGAGCCGCCGGGCGTCACGGCCAGCTGAGATCGTAATTGTTCGCTGGCCAAATTTATCAGTTCTTCCAGACGGATGCGCCGCCAGGGCTCGTCGGCGACGATCCGCAAGGCCTCCCGCACAGCCGCCGCCATCAGCGGTGACGGCGCGGTCGAATAGATGAAACCGCGGGCGCGGTTGGTGAGGTAATCAGCAAGAACCGCAGGCAGACTGATAAGCGCGCCGGAAAGGCCAAGCGCCTTGCCGCAGGTGTGCAGCGCCACGACATTACCCCGACCTTCCAGTTCAGCGGCCAGGCCGCGCCCGCCCGGCCCGAACACGCCGGTGGCATGCGCCTCATCGACGACGAGAAAGCCGCCATGTCGCCCGGCGAGGTCGGCAAGGGCAGCAACCGGCGCCCGGTCACCATCCATGGAATAGAGGCTCTCCACCGCGATCCACGGGCGACCTTTGCCGCCCGCCTGCCGCCATCGGTTTATTTCCCGTTCGAATGCCTCAACCTGATTATGCGGCACAGCGACCGCCTTCGCCTTGCCGGCGGCAATGCCGTCATGCACGCTGGCATGGATCAGCGCATCGTAGAGAACGAGGTCGTCCCGTAGCGGCAGTGCGGAAAAAAGTGCGACATTGGCGGCAAATCCGCTACCGAAATAGATCGCCCTCTCAGCGCCGAAAAATACCGCCGCCTCCGTTTCAAGCGCCTCATGTTCGGGATGGTTGCCACGAAGCAGCCGCGAACCACCTGCACCCACAGGCACGCCCCTCTCGATTGCGTCAGTGATCGCCGCCTTCAGCCGGGGTGCATCGGCAAGCCCGAGATAGTCGTTGGAGGTGAAGTCGATACCCTGCCGGGGCGTTAGCGCCCGCAGGCGCGACTTGCGGTGCAGACCGGCAAGCTTCAGCTCATAGGCGGAGAGCGCCGACGAATTCACCGGGTCTCTCCCGCTTCCGCCGTTTGCAACGCCATCGGCTTCAGGCCCAGCCGCCGGAACAGCGCCGTATCGTGATCTTCCCCCGGATTATCCGCCGTCAGCAGCTGCTCGCCGACGAAGATGGAATTCGCCCCGGCCAGAAAACAGAGCGCCTGCGTCTCATCACTCATTTCGGTACGTCCGGCGGAAAGCCTCACATGCGAACGGGGCATGAGGATGCGCGCAAGCGCAATGGTGCGGACGAAGTCGATCGGATCAACCGGAGCGGCCTTGGCAAGCTTCGAGCCGGGGATCGGGATCAGCATGTTGATCGGCACGCTTTCCGGCGGAACCGGCAGATTAGCAAGGGTTACCAGCATGGAAATACGGTCCTCGACCGTTTCTCCCATGCCGAGAATGCCGCCGGCGCAGACCTTCATGCCGGCATCACGAACATTGGCGAGCGTTTCCAGCCGATCCTCGAAGGTGCGGGTGGTGATGATCTCCGAATAGAACCGCTCCGACGTATCGACGTTGTGATTGTAGTAATCTAGCCCGGCGTGAGCGAGACGTTCGGATTGTTCCGGCGTCAGCATGCCGAGTGTCATGCAGGTTTCCATGCCGAGCGACTTGACGCCTTCGACCATGGCCACCACCGCCTCCATGTCGCGCTCCTTAGGGTTGCGCCACGCCGCCCCCATGCAATAGCGCGTCGCCCCGCCCTCTTTCGCCTTGCGCGCCTCTGCCAGAACTCGCTCCACCTCCATGAGTTTGGAAGCCTTCAGACCTGTTGGATTGCGGGCGGACTGGCTGCAATAACCACAATCCTCCGGGCAGCCGCCGGTCTTGATCGATAAAAGCCGGCTCATCTGGATGGCGTTGGCATCGAAATGGCGACGATGCACCTGCTGTGCCCGGAACAGGAGGTCATTAAATGGTAAATTATAGATAATTTTTGCTTCTTCGAGTGAAGGATCCGCTTTGATTGAGGGAATCTGCGCCTGATTTTGTTCAATTTCCGTGATAATCTGATTCATCCGGCGATCTTCCCTTCAAATAAATAGATAGAACTTATTTTTATCTATTTTTTTATCGGACCCTTTTGCAAGGACTTTTTTCGAGAAAAACGTCAGGCAACGGAGATCGAAGAAATATGCGAGATAAGACTGCGGCGTTTGGCTGCGGGGATTTAGCGAATGGGAAAACGCCTTGCGGAAAAGACCGATGGCGCAAAAACGCCGCAATTGCTAAGGGTGAGACATGATCACACTTCGTCCCGCTAACGCTCGCGACACGGCCCGCATCCTTGAAATATGGCGTAAGGCTGTAGACGCTACCCATGATTTTCTTCACAGAGCGGATCGCGCCGCAATCGAGGAAGAAGTGACGGCTTTTCTTCCCGAGGCCGCTTTGACGCTCGCCGTCGATGCGTCGGATAAGCCTCTCGGGTTCATGTTTCTGCATGAAGGGCACATGGAAGCGCTTTTCATCGATCCGGATTATCACGGCAGAGGAATCGGCAAGACGCTCGTGCACGCAGCGCTTGCCGCACACCCCGCGCTGACAACCGATGTCAACGAACAGAATACGCAGGCCATGGGCTTTTATCGCCGGCTCGGTTTCAAGCCGACGGGACGCTCCGACCTCGACGGGCAGGGACGGCCCTATCCGCTCGTCCATCTTGGGTTTCGCGCAACCGAACAATAAGCCGCGGGGACATGGCTCATCTGGGGGGAGCAAGCCACGAACACCATCATCCGTTTCGCAACCGAGGATTTTCAGCCCGAGCACCGCTTCGACCAATGGCGCGAAGTGCGCGGCAAAAGCCTGTTTGGCGTAACCATCGAGCTTGCGCCGGATCGCCGCCAGGCCTTCAGCGGGTCGTTTCAGGCGCGCTCTGTCGCAGGCGCCGTCGTAAGCGAAATGCGCGCTTCCTCTTACCGGGTCAACCGCACGGAAGCCGATATTGCCCGCATTGCCGGCGACAGCCTCTGCATTGGCTTGCAGGTGAAGGGTTCGGGGTTGCTGCGTGCCGGCCGAGACAGAGTACATTCCGTCAGCGGTGGTGATTTCACCATCAACTATTCGGACTTGCCCTATGACGCGATACCGGGCGGTGAGGCGGATTTTCACTACAAGATGCTCAAGATCCCTGTCGACGACGAAGTCATGCTTGGCCGACCGGCCGATGACCTGTTCGCCACGCGTTACGCCGACAAGACCGCCTTCTCCCGGCCGTTCCGGGCGCTCTTCAACGCGCTGAACGCCGAACACAGCAGGCTCATCGATCCCGTGCGCGATGTGACGCATATCGCTCGATTAGCCATGACGGCGCGTGGACGACTTTCGCCTGCAATGCCGGAAGTGCGCGCCGCACTCCGCACCGGGCTTTGTTATGCGGCCCAGGACATCATGATGCGCAAAAAGTCCTGGCAGAACCTCACGCCTGCCGCAGTGGCAAAGGAACTGGGCATTTCGCTTCGGCAACTGCACGTCGTTTTCGAAGGCGCGGAGCTGTCTTTTTCCCGCACGCTCGCCTCCATGCGGATCGAGGAAGCGCGACGCCTGCTGCTGGAATCTCCCGCCCTGCAAATCACGCAGGTCGCGTATGGCTGCGGCTTCGACAGTCTTCCAACCTTTTACCGGGTGTTCAGCAGCACCTATGGCATGACGCCCGGCGAAGCCCGCGCCACGGGCATGCCGACGGCCTAAAAGTGTCACCTCTGCGCGCAATGAGAAGACGCCTCATCCCGACCCCTGTAAGGCCGATGGATCATCCAATCCTCATTACACTCCGCAAGGAGGGTGGTGCCGGCAATTCGAGGAGCGCTGCCCATGACCAATTTTTTCGATTTCGCGATCTCCGGGTTGCCGGACGCCTCCGCCGTTGGCCGCAGGCTACCACCCAGCGAAATCGACCGGTTGCTTCAAACGGGTGCTTTCGCGGCAGCACTACGGCTGCTGGCGGGAAGTTGCATCACCCTCTACGAAGGTTCGCCCGACATGACCGCGCTTTTCGCCACGCGCCAGAGCCGGCTTCTTTGCCACGCGCTGTTGGCGCTCTATTTTCAAAAGCGCAAGACCGGAACGGACGAACCCGCCCTGACGCGGGAAGATTTCGGCCAACTCGCGCTCCAACACGGCATTGCCAGCCATGATGTCGCCTATGCCTTCTTCAAAGAGGCGCTGAAACGCGGCCTGACAAGACCGGCGCACCAAGCCGGCGAAAAGCCGGCCGATGGCGTGGTGCCTTCACCGTCCACCCTGGCGATGCTTGCCCAATGGTACGACGTGCATTTTCAGGCGCTGGACCTCATCGATGAGGGGTTCAGAGCCTCTCGGTTTATCGAGCGATCCGAAACCATGCTCGCACACATCCATCCGCGCGTGGCGCAGGCGCTGCTGTCCAATCCGGAAGTGCGCTGCCCGGGCCCGCTTTCCATCATCTTCAACTGGTTCGACGCGGGCGGGCTGCTGATGGACCGCCTGATCGCCGGGATCGACTGGGAAAAGCCGACAGAACAGGGCAGACACCTGACGGATGTGAAAACACCATCGCAACTGGCGGCATCGCTCTCCCTTTCCCGAATCCATGTCAGGCGCAAGCTTGACGCGGCCGAACTGATCGGCGGCATCGGCTGGAGCGGACGGAAGGGGCGTTCCGCTCTCTGGATCTCCCAGGGCTTTTACGAGGAATATGCCCGCATGCAGGCGCGTAAACTCCTCATTCTCGACGATGCCTTTATGGAGACAGTGTGAGGTTTAAGAACCGGCAGACGTGCTATTTATTGATGGTTATGAGCGATATCCATTGACAAACTTCAGGACTGCGGCTCTTCTACAGGGCATGCGTGGGATGTTGCGAACATCGAAATTGACGGCACTGCTGTTTCGACTGGTGATGATATTGTCACTGGCGGGATACAGCGTTTCCACCGTCAATGCCGCAATGCATGGTCCCGATACCGCGGAAATGCAGACCACCCAATCCGCCATGATGATGGATCACGGCGCGATGATGGACCATGGCGGTTCGGCCATGATGTCCAGCGACCACCATAATATGGATACGGCAGACCACGACAGCGGCGTCAAAAAGCCCGTGAAGCAGGAATGCTGCAACGATTTCTGTCTCGGCATGGCGGTGCTGATTGCGCATGACGCCCTTGGCGGACCAGTCGTCAATTCCATCCGTTCCTTCCTTGACGACAGCAAGACCGTGGGCCAGATCCCGCTGCTTCACCGTCCACCGAATATCTGAACAGGCAAAGCCCGCCTCTCGGGCAATGATCGTGCGTGAACGGCTTTAGCGCCGTCGCGCCGTTGCATCTCCTGTTCGGAAATTACCATGAACCCTATCTACATCGTGGTTGCAGCGCCCCTTTTGCTGGGCGGCTGCACAGCCACATCCTCGATGAACGAGGCCGCCTCGTATGAAGACGCGACAAACCCGTCGCTCGGCGTCACCCCTCTGCGTTATAAGACACCGGTCACAGGTTACTCGCACCGTGCTCCGGTGGACCCGAAGCCCTGGCGAAACCAGAACGATGCGCAGGCTCCGAAAGGAGACGCATCATGACGCTACGCGTGATCAAACTCACGGCCGTCCTTTCCGTCCCGCTCGTTCTTGGCGGCTGCGTCACGGCCGCCGACTACACCTCGAAGAACGCAGGCTTCACCACCGTTTCGGCCAGGGCGACCGAGGCGACGGGAAAGCAGACTGTCTGGATACAGAACCGGGCTGAGGCGCAGGCAACCGCAACCCGCGTCAAATCGCTGATGTCAGCGAAAACAATCGATGTCGAGACGGCGGTTCAGGTCGCGCTCCTCAACAACAAGGGCCTTCAGGCGGCCTATGCCGATCTGGGTGAATCGGCCGCAACCGCCTGGCAATCGACCATGCTGGTCAATCCGAGGGTCGGCATCGGATTGACGGGGATCGGCACTCCGGGGCTCCGGGCCTACAAGGCGATCGAGGGTGTGATCGTCACCAATATTCTGGCACTGGCCACGCTCAAACAGAATGTCGAGATTGCCGATACCGGCTTCCGAAAGGCGCAGCTCGCAGCCGCGCTGAAGACGTTGCAATTGGCGGCAGATACCCGCCGCGCCTGGATCACGGCGGTTGCTGCCTGGGAAAATGTCGGCCAGCTGGCGCAGGCCCAGACAGCCGCGGATGCCGCTTCGGAACTTGCGAGGAAGCTTGGCGAAGCAGGCTCGCTGAACAAGGAAGGCCAGGCTCGCGAGCAGGTCTTCTATGCCGAACTGACCGGCCAGATCGCCAAGGCGCGGCTTGAAGCCCGGCTTGCGAAGGAGGAACTGACAAGGCTGATGGGCCTGTGGGGCGCGGACATAGACTACTCCATCCCCAACCGCCTGCCCCAGCTTCCAAAGGATCTGGCCAAACGTGAGATGATCGAGGCCGAGGCGCTGCAGCGCCGGGTGGATTTGCAGATGGCGAAGCTCGATCTGGAATCGACCGCCCGGTCGTTCAAACTCACAGAAGCTACCCGATACGTCACCGATCTAGAACTTCGTTCCGGCTTCGAGACCGAACGCGAACTTGAAGACGGCGAAAAACACAAACAGACGACCGGCAATGCCGAGCTGGAATTCATCATTCCGATCTTCGATTCCGGTCGGGCAAGAATGCGGGAATCCGAACTCGCCTATATGCGCGCAGCAAACCTGCTGGCCGAAAAAGCGGTCAATATCCGCTCCGAAGCCCGCTCCGCCTATCAGGCCTATCGCTCGAACTACGACATCGCCCGGCACTATCGCAACAGCGTGGTGCCGCTGCGGACCAAGATCGAGGAGGAGTCGCTGCTGACCTATAACGGCATGCTCACCAACACCTTCGAACTGCTCGCCGACAGCCGCGAAAAGGTCAATTCGAACCTGCTCGCCATCAATGCCAAACGTGACTTCTGGCTCGCGGAAGCCGGCCTTGCGCCCGCCATCTACGGCGGTGGCGCGGGTACGGCAGGCGCGGAGACCGAAGTTGCCGCCACTGGTGGCGGCAGCGGTGGCGGACACTGAGAAAGGAAACGACCATGTTCAATAGAAGAAACTTTCTGGGCGTCGGCGCCGCAATGGTCTCCACGGCGGCCTGGGCAAAGACATCGAATAGCAGCCTGCCGGAAGCGGCCGTGATGGAAACGGCAGCGACGCAAGCCCCCGTCAAGCCCACTACCGGTCCCGATTACAATCCGGTCGTCACCCTCAACGGCTGGACCCTGCCTTTCCGGATGAACAATGGCGTCAAGGAATTCCACCTTGTCGCCGAGCCAGTGGAACGCGAGATGGCGGAGGGCATGACCGCCCGCCTCTGGGGCTATAACGGCCAATCACCCGGCCCGACCATCGAGGCCGTAGAAGGCGACCGGGTGCGGATTTTCGTGACCAACAAGCTGCCGGAACATACAACGGTCCACTGGCACGGCATGATCCTGCCATCAGGCATGGACGGTGTCGGCGGCCTGTCGCAACCGCATATCCCCGTTGGCAAGACCTTCGTCTACGAGTTCGATCTCGTGAAGTCCGGCACCTTCATGTACCACCCGCATTCAGACGAGATGGTGCAGATGGCGATGGGCATGATGGGCTTTTTCGTGGTCCATCCAAAGGACCCGACCTTCATGCCTGTTGATCGCGACTTCGTGTTCCTGATCAACGCCTTCGACATCAATCCCGGCTCCTACGTTCCGAAAATCATGACCATGACGGACTTCAATCTGTGGTCATGGAACAGCCGGGTATTTCCGGGCATCGATCCGCTGGTGGTCTCCAAGGACGACCGGGTGCGTGTCAGGGTCGGAAACCTGACCATGACCAACCACCCGATCCACATGCACGGTTATGATTTCGAGGTGACGTGCACCGATGGCGGCTGGGTGCGGCCCGAGGCCCGGTGGCCGGAGGTCAGCATCGACATCCCCGTCGGCGCCATGCGGGCCTATGAATTCGACGCCAAATATGTCGGCGACTGGGCGATCCATTGCCACAAGTCGCACCACACGATGAATGCGATGGGACACGATGTCCCGACCTTCATCGGCGTCGACAAGAAGACCGTCACCGAAAAGATCCGCAAGGTGCGGCCGGAATACATGCCGATGGGTACAGCCGGCATGGCCGATATGGGCGCGATGGAGATGGAAATCCCTGAGAACACCGTTCCCATGATGACCGGCTGGGGTCCGCACGGCCCCATCGAAATGGGCGGCATGTTCTCCGTGGTGAAGGTCCGCGAAGGCATCTCCGCGGGCGATTACTCAGATCCCGGCTGGTACCAAAACCCGCCCGGTACCCAGGCCTGGGAATGGACCGGCGACGTGCCGGATACCGAAAAGACCAATGATCCGAAAACACAGATAACGCCGAAACCGATGAAACACGGCTGATCGTGCAGACCATATCCCCACCAGAACCAAGGAAAAATTCGATGACCAGACTGAAACTTGCACTGCTTCTCACCGCTCTTGCCACACCCGCCTTCGCATCGGGCACCCACGGCGGCGGCCATGAAGCGATGGCGATCGGCGAACCCGGCGACAAATCCAAGGTAACCCAGACCATACAGGTCACCATGAAGGAAACGCCTGATGGCAAGATGCTGTTCACGCCCGCCAAGTTCGAATTCAAGAAGGGCAAGACCGTTCGCTTTGCCGTGAAGAATGTCGGCGAGCTGGACCATGAATTCATTCTCGACGAACAGAGCGCAAATCTGGAGCACAAGGCCGCCATGGCAAAGGCCCCGGAGATGGAACACGACAATCCGAACGCAATCAGCCTTGCGCCGGGCGAAAGCGGCGAAATCATCTGGAAATTCACCAATGACGGCATGTTCGAATTCGCCTGCCTGAAGCCCGGACATTACGAGGCCGGCATGCGCGGCGATCTCAAAGTTTCGGCCAAGTAACCAATCGAAAAAAGGAATCTGACCATGAAGACGATCGTTAAAATTACCCTTGCAGCCGCTTTGTTGCTTACAGCCCCCTTTGGCGCATTCGCACAGGAATTCACCAAAGGTACGGTGAAGAAGGTCGACGCTACCGCCAAGAAAGTCACCATCATTCATGAGGAACTGAAAAACCTCGATATGCCCGCCATGACGATGGTGTTCCGCGTCAAGGACGATGCCCTGCTCGCCAAGCTCAAGGAAGGCGCGAACATCGAGTTCATCGCCGAACGTGCGGATGGCAAGCTGGTCGTCGCCCAGGTGAAATAAGGCAGTCACCGTCTGCACATGCCCGTACCAGACCACAGGCACGGGCATGTGCGATTTGAGCAGGCGGCGGACGAACCCCGAACACAAATTTATTGCTCGGGGCATGACCTTTGTTCGGCGCTATGCCGTATTCCCATGAATTAGCGCAGAAACGCAGTGTCGATTGTGTCCGCATGCTTCGTGAACAGCCGATGCAGTGAGAGGAACACGGCGAGCATCAGTGGCCATGCAATCAGGACATCGGAGAGAAAATGTGCGCCCATAGCTGCCCTGTTTAGGGAGCAAAGCACTATGAACGGCATCAAGATCGCCGTGGCACTCAGGCGGAATTTTTCCGGCAGGAAGATGATGAACGCCAGCAGGGCGATTGCGGACGCGCTTTCGCCGGACGGAAAGGAGCAGTTGCGCGAACAGCTGCCATCGAGGGAAAGAACGGGCGTAAAAAACAAATCTGCCCCGAATTCACTGATATGCCGCGGTCTGGCACGTCCGAACAGGTTTTTCAGCACATGCACGGTCGCACCCGGCCCAAGCGCATAAAAGGTGAGAACAAGTAGCAGTTTGTGAGGGCGGATGGCACGCCGCACGCCGGAGACAAATGGCGTGGCAAGGAGCAGGCAGACAAGCGTGGACAATAAAACGGCGGGAAGTGCGCGGTTCAGATCGCGGACGGAAATCAAGAATTGATCCTCGCCAAGACGAAAACCATCTGTCCAGAACCAGCGACTGGCGTCAAGATCGATATCCGGCCTGACAGTGAAGAAGACCATCATTGCAAGCGTGGTCGAAAGCGCGAGCAGAGATGGGCTGCCGGAAACCCATGCGAAAGTCTGGCGCGCCGTGGGGATGACGGCAAAGCGGAACTTCGGTTTTTCGGGCCGGCTTGGCCATTTCTGTTCGGCCTTATGGGAGAGATACTGGTGCATGGCCAGCTTTCTTCCGCAGAAATGTCAAGGTTCTGCGGAGGAAGTCTCAAGACTGAGAGGAAAAGCGTGCCTGCCGCATCTATCTCGTGAGACGGCTCTTGCCCGGCGCTTTGCGTCGGCTTAGCGTCCCGGCAATAAAGCGGTAATATCAGTAAGTTCGTAAGGTTAGCATGGACAAAGGGCTCATTCTCATCGTCGAAGACGACCCCGACATCATGCAGATTCTGGACGCCTATCTCATTCGTGACGGATACAGAACCGTTAGAGCCGGGGATGGCGAGACGGCCATGACGCATTTCTCGATGCTGCGGCCGGATCTCATTCTTCTCGACATCGGGCTACCGAAGCTCGATGGCATCGATGTGCTGACACGCATACGGCGGGAGCGCGATACGCCGATCATCATGGTCACCGCCCTTGCCGAAGATATGGACAAGCTGACCGGTCTGCGCCTGGGTGCCGACGACTACATCGTCAAACCTTTCAACCCGCAGGAAATGGTCGCCCGGGTGAATGCCGTTCTAAAACGCTCGCGTCAGCCAACTGGCGGAGGGATCCTGCGTTTCGGCGCCATCGAAATAGATACCGAAGCTTACATCGCGGCTGTTTGCAGCGATGCGGGACGAACCGTTCTGCCGTTGACGCTCAGCGAATTCAGAATTCTTGCCCATATGACGCGTCGCCCCACCTATGCCTTTCAGCGGGCCGATCTTCTGGATGCCTGCCTGCCGGAAAGCGATGCGCTGGCACGCACGGTCGATACGCACATCGCCAATCTGCGTAAAAAACTGACGGATCACGGTGCTGGCGGTTATCTGGTGTCGGTGCGCAGCATCGGCTACCGACTTGCCAGGGAGCAGACATCATGAGGTTCCGGCGGCTCCGCCTGCGCACGATGACGGCGATCACAATCACCACAATGCTCATCTTTGCGGTTGCGTTGGTCTATTTCGGCGTTTCCTGGTATTCGGACACCATTGAGGAGCGCATCCTTGCCCAACTGTCACCTGATGCTGCCAAGGCTTTCTCGGATATTGACCGGGGCGTGATGCCGGATCAGAGCCAGCTTCAGGCCCTTATCGAGGTTTTACCGGGCCTGGAGGACCAGGCAGATAGCGAACTTCTCAAATCGGTGTTCCTCTTTGGATTGCTCGGTGTCTTCCTGTGCAGCTTGCTTGGTTATTTCATCTCCCGGCGCATTGCAGCACCTCTCGGCGAACTTGCCGACGCGGCGCGGCGCATGGCGACCGGCGACTTCAGCGGAGGCGCAAAGATCAAGGCGAGCCGCATCGCCGAAGTCGGATTTCTGGTCGACAGTTTCGAGACTTTGACGCAGGAGCTTCAGATGATGGAGCGCCGGTTGAAGTTCAACACCATGGCGGTAGCCCACGAGCTGCGCACCCCGCTAACCATCCTGCAAGGCCGTTTACACGGCATTGCCGATGACGTCTTTCCGCTCGACAAGCAGGCCATTCGCCACCTAATCGGCCATGTGGAAGGACTTGCGCGTCTCGTCGACGATCTGCGGACGCTTTCGCTGGCAGAAACCAACAGTCTCGTTACGGAGATGCGGCCACTCGATCTCGCTACCGAATGCGCGGCCGTGGCGGAGGCGGCACGGCCTCTTCTCGAAGAGGCAGGAATTCGTCTCGATATGTCGCTGCAGACGGCTCCAATTAGCGGCGACCCTCAACGCCTTCAACAGCTACTGCTCATCCTGATGGATAATGTACGCCGCTATGCGGCGAGCGGGAAGAGCCTCTTCTGCTCGACCGGAGTCCGGGAAGGACGTCCCTTCATAACAATCGAAGACAAGGGGCCGGGTTTTCCCCCCGGCATCGAGGCACACGGCATCGAACTCTTCTGGCGCACAGAGCCGTCGCGTGCACGTAAGACCGGTGGCACCGGCCTCGGCCTGTCGATTGCTCGAGCGATCGCAAGCGCGCATGACAGCGATTTGCAGATAGATCCGCGACAAGACGGCGGAACCGTCGTCACGGTTCTCTTCAAGGCAGCCACCTGAAAAATCCCGGCGAGTTGATGCTCTCCCGCGCGCGCTGACGGTGTGCTTCGTTGGGGCTTATTCCAGGGTTTCGCCGCGCCAGGACTGCTGTCGGGAATAAGGTGATCGCAAATTTTCCTTACGCCGAATTATTTTCTATAAAATAGATAGAAAAAGAACGACCTGTCTTTCTTGAGACGCTCCTCATGCCTAGTTTAGCTGTCATCATTGGTCGCCATCAGGGAGGACCGATGTTGAGCGAAATCCCGTATCGATCCAGCAAACCGCACCGCTGCAATTGATACTGGCGCATTATCGGCCCGGTTGAATTGGAGGAAAAGGTGACACGATACGTTATCATTGGCGCAGGCGCGGTTGGCGCGAGCCTTGCCGCACAGTTCGAGCTTTCCGGCATCAAATATGCTCTGGTCGGACGCGGCGCACAAATTGCCTCCATCATTGAACAGGGGCTGAGCTACCAACGCCCCTCAGGCACGCAGCAAATAAGGCTGAACGCCTTCGACGTATCCGCTCCGCCGGACCTAGCGCCCGACGATATCCTGCTGCTGACCGTCAAAACGCAGGATGCGGCAGCCACTCTGGCAGACTGGTCATGGCGACAGGTATCCGGTGTGGAAGGTCTAACAGCCACGCAGTTGCCGGTGGTTACCTTTCAGAACGGTCTGGCGACGGAAGCGCTGGCGCTCAGGACCTTCGCCAATGTCTACGGCGCCAGTATTCTGACCCCTGCCCGGTTTACACAAACCGGCGCGGTTGCGGCGGCCGGCAATCCGCAGGTCGGCGTGGTCACGATCGGGCGCTTCCCGGCCGGTTCCGACGAAACGGCGAAGGAGATTGCCGCAGACCTCACACGCGCCAATTATCTTGCGGAAACCAGCAGCGATATCCGCCGCTGGAAATCGGCAAAACTGCTTCATAACGTCCGCAACGCGCTGGATCTGTTCGACGGAGAAGACGATCTGCGAGCATCGATCGCCGAAGCGCTGGTCAATGAAGCCCGCCAGACGCTTGAGGTAGCAGGCTACAATCTCGCCTCTCCCTCTGAACGGGCTGTCGATATTTCAGGCTGGAGCATCGCTCAAAACAGCGGCATTCAGCCAGGCCAGCAATCGACCTGGCAGAGCTTTGCCCGGGGGGCTTCCAGCGAGATCGATTTTCTCAACGGTGAGATTGTGCTGCTCGGCCGTCTGCATAACGTCGCGACACCATATAACGAGGCTATCCAGTCTCTTGGCGGCAGGCTGGCGCATCAGGGCGCCTTCTCGAAGGCGGTGCCGCTTGACGCGATCCTCTCTTTTGTCGGGCAGCTCCACGAGCGCGACAAAACCGGTCTCGCCGCCGCGCAATGATGCGTGCGACCCGTTCTTCCCATGAAACCACCAAGCTGAAGCGATAAAATGAGAGAAGCCATTCCAGACCAGATTCTCACCGCCGCCGGAGCGCTGTTTTATACAGAAGGTATCCGGGCGGTCGGTATCGACCGCATCATCGAAGAAGCGAAGGTCGCAAAAGCTACTCTCTATCGGCATTTTCCGTCCAAGGATCATCTTGTCGCGGCCTATCTTCAGGATCGCCACGATCGTGTCATTCGCTCGCTGAAGGATGTTCTGACGGCGACGATTGATCCAAGGGACCAGCTGCAGGTGATTTTCGAGCGGCTTTACGAGAAGGCCGACAGCCCTGAATTCAGGGGCTGTGCCTTTGCACTCGCGGTTGCCGAACACGGCGATTCCGAACGCGTCGTCACCGTGGCTCGAACCCACAAAAGAATGGTGCGGGATATTTTCGAGACCGTCATGTCGAAAGCGGGGGTGCGACTGGATCAGGCCGCCTCCCACCTTTCGCTTCTTTACGAAGGCGCACTTGCCACCGTCGCGGTCGGGCGCGATCCGCATGCCGTACTCATCGCCCGGGACTGTGCGCTCTCGGTGTTCGATCTCGCCACCGGCAAGATATCCTCAGGAGACAAGATATGACCAAGACCATCGACTATTTCTTCGGCATCGGCTCCCCCTGGGCCTTTCTCGGCCTGGATCCTTTCGCCGCGCTCGCTAACGAGCACAACGCCACGATACGGCCCTATGTCATCCCGCTGATCGAGGATAATGGCGCCATCTACTCACGCAACCGTCCGGAAGCGCGCCGCGCCTATTGGACGAAGGATTTGAAGCGATGGGCGGCGTTGCGCGGCAAGTCCCTTAACTTCGACAATCGCGCCGCCCTTTCCGATCCCACGCCGGCCGGCTTCATGGTCATTGCCGCGATCGATGCGGGCGAGGACTGGTTGAGGCTGACCAAGGCGCTTCAGGAAGCTTTCTGGGAAGGCGGCGAAGATATCGGCAATGCCGAAGTTCGCCGCGCAATCGCTGACAAAGCCGGTTTCGACGGTGCGGCGCTGGACGAACGCGGCGGAAGCGATGCCGTGGAAGCCATCCGGAAAGCCAATTATGAGGCCGCAAAGGCAGCCGGTGTGTTCGGGCTTCCGACATTCCGCTACGAGGACGAACTGTATTGGGGACAGGACAGCTTGCCCTTCCTCGAACGTCATCTCAAGGGCGAAAAACTGGCCGCCTGATCCCCGCCGAAAACCGGGTGACTGTCACGCCGTGGCCGCAACCCGGCCATGGCTCTCTCCAGACCATTCCCGTGGAGTTTCTCATGTCTCTTTTCCCGCCCTCCTCGCGCGGAGTATCGCGATGAGCGCACTGCCTCCCGCTCTCTCGGACTCTTTGCGCAACCGTTTCGGCGAGCGTTTTTCCACCGCGCAGGCATTGCGGGAACAACACGGCCGTGGCGAATCCCACCACACGCCGGCGATCCCGGATGCCGTCGTTTTCGCCGAGAGCACGGATGATGTGGCGGAAGCCGTGCGGCTTTGCGCCGCTGAAGGTGTTCCCGTCATCGCCTTCGGCACCGGCACTTCGCTCGAAGGCCATCTGACGGCAGTGCGTGGCGGTGTCTCCGTCGATCTGTCGCGCATGTCGAAAATCGTCCGCATCAGCGCCGAGGATCTCGATTGCACGGTGGAGGCCGGCGTCACGCGCGAGCAACTGAACACACATCTGCGCGACATGGGCCTGTTCTTTCCGATCGATCCTGGCGCCAATGCGTCCATCGGCGGCATGGCGGCAACCCGCGCTTCCGGCACAAACGCCGTGCGTTACGGCACAATGCGAGAAAACGTGCTGTCGCTGACGGTCGTCTTGCCGAACGGCCAGGTCATCCGCACCGGCGGGCGGGCGCGTAAATCATCAGCAGGTTATGACCTAACGCGGCTGTTCGTCGGCTCCGAGGGGACGCTCGGCATCATCACGGAAGTGACATTGCGACTCTACGGAATTCCCGAAACCATCTCGGCTGCACTTTGCTCCTTCGAAAGCGTCGAACAGGCAGTTGCGGCAGCCATTACGGTCGTGCAGCTCGGCATTCCAGTTGCGAGAATGGAATTAATGGACCGTGGCCTGATCGAGGCCGTCAACGCCTATTCCAGTCTTTCCCTCAAGGTCGAGGACACGCTCGCCTTCGAGTTCCACGGCTCGCCAGCTGGCGTGAAGGAACAGGTCGAGATGGTCGCTGCCATAGTGGAAGACAATGGCGGCAGGGATTTCGAATGGGCGAATGCGCCGGAGGACCGCAACCGCCTGTGGAAGGCGCGCCACAACGCGTTTTACGCCGTGGTCTCGCAGCGCCCGAACGCCAAGGGCTGGTCTTCCGATGTCTGCGTGCCGGTATCCGAGTTGAGCGGCTGCATCGTCAGGACCCGGGAATTGCTACGCGACTGCAGCGTGCCCGCCGCCATTCTCGGCCATGTCGGCGATGGCAACTATCATGTGGTCTTCGCCGTAGACCCTGCAAATCAAGCCGAACTCGACGAGGTGGCGGCAATCAACAAAAAGATGGTGCAGCACGCCATCTCGGTTGGCGGCACTTCCACCGGCGAGCATGGGGTTGGCACCGGCAAGATCGCTTATCTGCGGCAGGAACACGGCGACGCGGTGGACCTCATGGCGATCATCAAAAACGCCATAGATCCGGCCGGCATCATGAATCCGGGCAAGATCCTGCCGAGCCAAGACTTGCCCAGCCGCCGAGAAACGCTTTGACCGTGCGGGATTTCGCAGATGGATAATTACAAGACCCACAGCTCCCACTGGGGCGCCTTTTCCGGCAGCTACCGGAATGGCAAGCTCGATATCCGTCCACATCCGGACGATCCACACCCCTCGCCCTTGCTCGCCAATCTGCCGGCAATCGCCGATAGCGCCGCGCGCATCCGGCGTCCGGCGGTCAGGCGCGGCTGGCTGGAGGGGAAACCGGGCAACGCGCAGATACGCGGGGCGGACGACTATGTGGAGGTCGATTGGCCGCAGGCGGCGGACCTCGTCGCGAAGGAGCTTCAAAGGGTTTACGGCGATTACGGCCCACAGGCCGTGTTCGGCGGCTCCTACGGCTGGTCGAGCGCCGGACGTTTCCATCACGCGCAAAGCCAGGTCCACCGTTTTCTGAACACGCTTGGCGGATATGTGCGCTCCGTCAACACCTACAGTTCCGGCGCGGCGATGGTCATCATTCCGCATGTGCTCGGACCCTACGATCATTTCGACCGCAAGAGCGTTACCTGGGATGCAATCGAGCGCAGCAGCGAATTGATCGTCGCCTTCGGCGGCATGGCGATCAAGAATACGGACGTGCATGGCGGCGGCAACAGCGTGCATATCGTGCCACAGAAGCTGAATGGCGCACGTGCACGCGGCGCGCGATTCGTGCTGATCAGCCCGCTAAAAGACGATTTTCCGAAAGACCTCAATGCGGAGTGGCTGCCGGTCATACCCGGTACCGATGTCGCGCTGATGCTCGGACTTGCGCATGTTCTCGTCACCGAGGGCCTGCACGATCGGGCGTTTCTTGACCGCTATGCCGTCGGCTATCAGCGTTTCGAAGACTACCTGCTCGGCCGGACCGATGGTGTGGCGAAAAGCCCCGAATGGGCTTCCGGGCTCTGCGGCATCGGCACGGAAACTATAAGGGAACTCGCCCGCACCATGGCGCGCGCGAGAACATTGATCACTGTCAGCCATTCGCTTCAGCGCGCCGATTATGGTGAGCAACCCGTCTGGCTGGGGATCGTTCTTGCCGCCATGCTCGGTCAGATTGGCCTCGACGGCGGCGGATATTCCTATTCCCTCGGCGCTTTGGGCAATGTCGGGAAGAACCTGCTGGCCGTTCCCCTGCCGACACTTAACCAGTTCAAAAACCCGGTCGCGGATTTCATTCCGGTCGCGCGCATCGCCGACATGCTGCTCAATCCTGGTGGGGAATTTCACTATAACGGCCAGAGGATGCACTATCCCGATATCCGCTTGGTTTACTGGGCGGGTGGTAACCCTTTCCACCACCATCAGGATATCAACCGGCTACGGGCAGCGTTCAGACGGCCCGAGACCATCATCGTGCATGAAACCGCATGGACATCATCTGCGCGGCATGCCGATGTCGTGCTGCCGGCGACGACAACTCTGGAGCGCGACGACATTGGCGCCGCCGACCGCGATCCTCTGATGATCGCGATGAAAAAGCTGATCGAACCGGTTGGTGAGGCGCGCGACGACTATGAAATCTTCTCCGAGATCGCGCGCCGGCTCGGCAAATTCGAAACCTTCACCGAAGGTCGCAGCAGCCGGGAATGGCTTGCCTTCCTCTATGAAACAACGCGTGGGGCGCTTGCCGCCGGTGGGTACGAGGCTCCCGATTTCGAAACGTTCTGGGAACGTGGAGAGATAGGTCTTCCGCTCAAGCCGGATGACGGAGGGCCTGCGCGTGCCTTCCGTGATGATCCCATAGCCTTCCCTCTGAAGACACCATCCGGTAAAATCGAAATCTTCTCCGAGACGATCGAGGGTTTCGGCTATGACGATTGCGGCGGCCATCCGCAATGGTATCCCGGCAGGACGAAACCGGAAGACGAAGCGCTCTATCCGCTGCATCTGGTGTGCAATCAGCCGCATCAGCGTCTGCACAGCCAGCTCGACTATGGCGCTTTCAGCCGCTCCACCAAGATTAAGGGCCGGGAACCCGTGCGCATCAACCCCGAAGATGCAGCCCACCGGGGCATTGCCGATGGCGATATCATCAGGCTGTTCAACAGTCGTGGCAGCTGCCTCGCCGCAGCCGTCCTGAGCACGGATGTGCGCAACGGCGTGATGCAGCTGGCAACGGGTGCGTGGTTCGAACCGCATGACCGGCATGCAGAGCAAGCGACGTGCATTCACGGCAATCCGAACATCCTGACGCGCGACATCGGCACCTCGAAACTGGCGCAGGGATCGACCGGTCAGATTACCAGAGTGGAGGTGGAACGTTTTGCCGGTGAGGCGCCTCCGGTGCGGATTTTCGAAAAGATGGCATTTGCAAAATAAGTGGGGGACGGGTGTTCCGGCACTGCCTGAAAAATCGCACCGCCAACGTATTTCGGGCGTCGGAAAAGCTGATCCTACCACCTTCGGAAACCGCGGCAAAATAATCCATTAATTCGATAGAAAAAGAACAACTGGTCTTTCTCCTTCTGGCCACCCTGCTACGTTAGACATCAAGAACCGAATTTCGAAACAAGGGACCGCGTCATGACCGCACGATGTATCAGCAAGCACGGCCTGCGATCGAACGAGCCGTCAATGGCTGAAAGTAACGGCTAAGCCGTAACATCGGTCGGACCCTCCAAGAGGTAAAGCAGGCACATTTTTCCCGATTTCAGGACATTGAAACCACCGGCAACGCTGTCGTGTGAAGCCTTTCGTGTGGCCGCAAAAGACCGGCGCAGAGCGGCGATAGTTCCTGAAATCACAAAGACAAGAAACAACGCGACCAATCAGGATTTCTTAATGACGATACGTTCTTCGCTTTTTTCCTTCTCCCGTCGGGGTCTGCTGACCACCACTCTCGCAGGGGCAATCGCGCTTCTGACGACGATGGGGCCTGCTCCGGTTGAGGCAGCCGATACCCCACGCAATGGCGGCGACATTACCTTCCTCATCGATTCTCTCGGCGACACCTGGATCCCGAACAACAGCGCCATTTCCAGCTTTCAGGGCCATATCTGGGGCCATGTCGCCGACAAGCTGCTTTATGTCGATGCCGACGGTAAGGTCAGCCCCTGGCTTGCCGAGCGCTGGGAGCAGAACGACAATGCCACCGAATTCACGCTTCACCTCAAAAACGGCGTGACCTTCTCCGATGGCACACCGCTGGATGCAGCGGCGGTCGTCGCCAATCTCGACATCTGGTATGCCGGACGCAAGAGCGAAGGCATCAACCCGATCGGTCTTTTCCCCAAGACCTACGACCATGCTGAAGCGGTGGACGCATCCACGGTGAAGGTCTTCTTCAAGAAGCCGACGCTCGGCTTTATTCCGACGCTCGGTTACCACGGCTCGATCCTGATCTCGCCGAAGACCATCGCCCAGCCCGCCACCCAGCAGGCCGATCTCAGCAAGACTTCCGGCAGCGGCCCCTATGTGGTCGAATCCTGGAAGGAGGGAGATTACGTCAAGCTGGTCAAGCGCAAGGATTACAATTGGGGTCCTGCCGCCGTTGGCCACACCGGCCCGGCCTTCCTCGATTCCATCACCTATAAGCTGGTGTCGGAACCGTCGTTGCGTGTCGCCTCGGTCCAGTCCGGCCAGGCCGATGTCGCCTATAATGCTTCGCCGCAGGAGCTGAAGTCACTGCACGAAGAGGGCTTTACCGTCGCAACGCCGCGTTATCTCGGCTTCGTCAACGGCTGGGCGGTCAACACCAAGCTTCCGCCCTATGATGATGTGAAGGTTCGCCAGGCGCTGCAGGCCGGCGTGAACCGTCAGGAAATCATCGACACCGTCTATACGCCAGACTGGAAGCTCGCCACGTCCTTCATCCAAAGCAACGTGCCGGGCGCGACCGACCACAGCGCACTTCTCGCTTACGATCCCGCCAAGGCCGAAAAGCTGCTCGACGAGGCGGGCTGGGTCAAGGGTGCCGATGGTATCAGGACCAAAGACGGCAAACCGCTGTCGCTGACGATCCACTCCAATCCCTATCTCGCGACATCCAAGTCGGTCGATGAACTCATCGCCCAGCAACTCGGCAAGCTCGGCTGGAAAGTCGCTATCCGCGCTTACGACGTCGTGACCTTTGGTGAAAAGGTCAAATTCGGCGGTGCGGCCATCCCGACCTATGAGGTGACGCGCAGCTTCATCGATGCAGGCACCGTCGCCAGCATTCTCACCAACGCCAACAATGGCGAGAACTGGTTCGCCCTTGACGACCGTGACGCGACGCTCAACGGATTGCGCGACAAGATCGCCGGCGCCGGCTCTGTCGACGAGCGCAGCCCGCTTCTCGATGAGCTGCAGAAATATGTCCTTGAGCAGGGCTATTTCATTCCGCGAACGCAGATCGTGCAGCGGATCTACGTGCAGTCCCCGAAGCTGAAGGGCGAAGTGTATAACGGCGTGGCTTATGCCAGCTACTACACCGCCTCCATCAGCGACTGACGCGCACAACAAGGCAACGTTGAAGGAGGTCACCGGCATGAGCAATGCCTACCTAACCTACGCCGCAAAGCGGCTTGGCCAGGCGGTCGTCGTCATACTGCTGGCCTATGTCTTCACCTTCGTGGTCGTCAGTATCCTGCCTGGCGACCCGATCACCAGCGTGCTCAGGAACCCGCAAAACGGGTTTACCGAGCAGGAGATCGCGGAAATCATCGCCGCGCAGGGCCTCGACAGACCGGTTCTCGTGCAGCTGTGGTCGTCCCTGTCGGGGTTTCTGACTGGTGATCTGGGCATGTCGATGCGCTCCAACCGGCCGGTGGCGACCCTCATCGCTGAAGTGCTGCCATCGACACTGATCCTTGCATCCACGGGACTTGCCGTCGCCTTGATTCTGGCAATGGCCGTTGCTTACGGAACCCAGGTGGTACCAAAGCGCTACGGCCAGGGATTGCTAAGAGCTTTCCCATCGCTGTTTCTCTCGACACCGAATTTTGTGATTGGTCTGATACTGATCCATCTCTTCGGCTTTCAGCTGCGCCTCTTCCGCGTTATCGAACCAGATAGCTTCTGGGCAACGGTGTTTGCCGCAATCACAATCGGAATTCCTTTCTCTGCGCAAATCGCCGAGGTGCTTATAGCGAACCTCGACAGGGAGGCAGAACAGGAATACGCGGCCGTCGCCCGCAGCCGCGGCATCGGACAGGCGCGGCTGTTTGCACAGCATCTGCTCAAGCCTGCCTCGTTGCCCGTCGTCACCGTGATCGCCATCACCGTCGGTGAACTGCTTGGCAATTCACTCATCACCGAGTCTGTCTTTGGGCGAACCGGTCTCGGCAGCCTGGTGCAGCGCTCCGTGAGCACGCAGGACCTGCCCGTCCTGCAAGCGATCGTTTCGCTGGGAGCCGTGGTGTTCGTGCTCGTCAACCTGATTGCCGATCTTCTTTATCCCCTGCTCGATCCACGCGTGCAAATTCTCGGCGCGCGAAAGCCTCGCTTGGCCATTACAGAGGATTCCTCCACCACCACCAAGGCGGTGACACCATGACTTTCGCCTCGAACGCTTCCCTGCCGGGTGCGACCCCTGCAAACAGGCTGACAGGCCTGCGGATACCGCTGACCGTCGCCTTGTCCTTCGCCATTATCGCGCTCGTCGTCGCCTGGTCACTGGCGCCCGGCCTGTTTACCAGTCACAGCCCAGTCGTCGGGGTGCCGACGAACAAATTGCTCGGCCCAAGTCTTGCGCATTGGTTCGGCACCGACCACCTCGGCCGCGATGTCTATGCACGCGTCGTTTATGGCACGTCCTCTTCCGTCTCCAGCGCACTCGTCGCGGTCGTGATCGGCGTCTTCGCTGGCGGTCTCATCGGGCTTCTTGCGGGCTTTCTCGGCGGCTGGGTCGATATCACACTTGCCCGGCTGGTCGATGTGCTCTTGGCAATTCCAAAGTTTCTGCTGGCGGTGATCGTGGTCACCGCCATCGGTTTCGAGACCATCAATGCCGCCATCGCCACCGGCGTCTCCGCCGTGGCGGTCTTTGCCCGCGTCACGCGTGCGGAGGTCATCAAGACCAGACAGGCGACATTCGTGGAGGCTTCGTACCTGCTCGGCGGCTCGCGCTGGTTCATCCTTCTGCGCCACGTTCTGCCTAACGCGTCGCGCTCGGTGCTGCCGCTTGCCGTGTTGCAGTTCGGCGAGTCGATCCTCGTGATCGCAAGCCTTGCCTTTCTCGGATACGGCGACCCGCCGCCCGCCTCCGACTGGGGCCTGCTGATCTCGATCGGCAAGGATTACCTCAAATGGCCGTGGCTCGTATACGCCCCCGCCTTCGTCACAATCGCGACCGTCCTCTCTGTAAACAGGATCAGCCGATGGCTACGCAAGACAGACTGACCACCACTATCGCCCGCCCCGTTACCTTTGCGGCCAGACCGCAGCCGCAGCAGGCTCCTGTCCCGCTTCTCCGGGTCAACGATCTTTCGGTCGCCTATGGAGGCCAGGAGGTCGTCAGCAATGTCGGTTTCGAACTCGGCCGTGGCAAGAGCCTTGCCCTTATTGGCGAGTCCGGCTCCGGCAAATCGACAATCGCCCGTGCGGTCCTGCGGCTTTTGCCAAGCGGGGGACATGCCACCGGCCACGTCACCTTTGGTGATCAGGAGATATTGGGACTGCCAGAGCGCAGCTTCCGACCGCTGCGGGGACGCGCCATCGGCTTTGTCCCGCAGGATCCAGGCAATTCGCTCAATCCGGTGCGGACAATCGGCGCGCAGGCCATGGAGGCGGCCGCACTTCTCGACGAGCCTGACAAGGCGATCCGCAAGGCCCTCATTCTCGAGACCTTCGCGCAGGTGGGATTGGACAACCCGGGTGTTGTCTACGAGTCCTACCCGCACCAATTATCCGGCGGCATGTTGCAGCGGGTGCTCATAGGCCTTGCGGTTCTGCCGCGCCCGTCACTTCTGGTCGCAGACGAGCCAACGTCTGCGCTCGATGTGACGATCCAGAAGCGGATCCTCGATCTGCTCTCGCGGTTGCAGCACGAGCTGGATATCAGCCTGCTCCTCATCACACACGATCTGGCGATCGCCGCCGAACGGGCGGATTCGCTGGTAGTCCTGAAGGGTGGCAAGGTTCAGGAAGCCGGAAGCACCGCATCGGTGTTTTCCGCACCGGCCTCTGCCTATGCAAGGAAGCTGCATGCGGACGTGCCGGCACTCAATCCGGATCGCTACGCCCGGCTGCGCGATCCGGGTTTCCGTCTGCTGAAGGCAGTGTCCACCACGACGCCAAAGATCGCGGTCAATGCCGTCACCAAGAATTTCAGGGTCGGCGACAGGGTGTTGACGGCGGTCAACAACGTCTCCTTCAACGTGCCTGCAGGTACCACCCATGCGCTGGTTGGCGAGTCCGGCTCTGGCAAGACGACAACCATTCGGCTGCTGCTTGGCCTCGAGGAAACCGACACCGGCACGATATCGGTAGCCGGCGAAGAATTGACCGGTCGCTCCCGCACGTCGCTGCGTTCAACATGGCGCCATCTTCAGTTCGTTTACCAGAACCCGTTTACCTCGCTTGATCCCACCTGGAGTGTCGAACAGCTGGTGCGCGAGCCGCTTGATCGTTTCAAGATCGGAACCCGTGCGGAACGGCTCGAAACTGTTCGTGACGCTTTGGCCAATGTGGGCTTGAGCGAACACCTTCTCAACCGCAAGCCGACGGCCCTTTCGGGTGGCCAGCGCCAGCGCGTTGCCATTGCAAGGGCGCTGGTTCTCCGACCGGATGTGATCGTGCTCGACGAGCCGACCTCCGCACTTGATGTCAGCGTCCAGGCAGACATCGTCGATGTGCTGCTCTCGCTGCAGGCGAAGCTCGGCCTGACCTATGTTTTCGTCTCCCATGATCTGGCACTGGTACGCCAGCTCGCCCACACCGTTTCGGTGATGCAGCGCGGGCGTATCGTCGAACATGGAACGGTCGTCGATATCTTCGACAATCCGCAGCACCCCTATACCGCGTCGCTGCTGGAATCGATCCCATCCGGTGCCGCAACCATCGCCCGTGCGCCACAGCCGCTGCCCCGGCGGGTTCACGATAAGGAAAAGATCGCATGACCATCGCTGCACCCATCGATACTGCGTCCACGTCCTTCCGCCCCAAACAGCGGCTCGGCTTCAATACCCGTGTATCCTTCAGCGACGATGCCGGGCCGGCGCAGGGGCTGCGTGAGGGTATCGAGCTGTTCAAGGCTGCCGAACAACTGGGCTACCAGTCCGGCTGGGCCTATCAGCGGCATTTCGATCACTATCTGTCCTCGCCACTTCCGTTCTTCGCCGCTGCCGGCCAGCATACCCGGCATATTACGCTCGGTTCTGCGGTCATCCCCATGCGCTATCAGGATCCGATCCTGCTTGCCGAGGCGGCCGGCACGACCGATCTTTTGATTGATGGGAGACTGGAACTTGCCATTTCGACCGGCGCAAACGCCGCCTTTGACGCGGTATTCGGCACGGTCGACACCGACGCCCGCACAGAGGCCAGACGTCGTCAGGCCCGCTTCCTCTCGGCAATCGCTGGCGATGTCCTGCACCGTGTCGAAGGCGGCCAATCCAACCCGGAGGGCACGGCACTGCGTGTCACGCCGCATAGCCCGACACTGCGTTCGCGCATCCGGCAGGGTGCAGCAAGCATTGCTTCGGCTGTGCAGGCGGCGGAACTCGGCATCGGCCTTATCTCGGGAACCGTCCAGCACGATCAGGCAGAAGGCGAGAGCTTCGGGGAATATCAGGCCCGAATCATCGAGGCCTTCCGTTCCACATGGCGAAAGACATGGACAACGGAACCGCCGTCGGTCGCCGTCGCCGCCTCCATCCTGGTTGGCACCACAGCCGAGCTTCGCGAAAAATACGCCGCCTATGATCTGGAGCGGCGTACCAAGGGTATTGCCGCATCTCGCCCCAAAGGCGCTCTCGAACAGGCAGCCCAACCAGCGGGGTTTCAAATTTCGCCCGTTTTCCAAGGCACGCCCGATCAGGTGCTGGAATCGGTATTCAACGATCCGGGCCTTGCAGCAGCCGATGAGGTCGTGCTGTTTTTGCCGCCTGCCTTCTGTCTCGCCGAAAACATACAACTGCTGACCGATCTGGCGGACACGGTGGCTCCGAGCCTGGGCTGGTCGCCCACCTTTTAACCGTTAGAGCACCGAGCGATTGCCACTTCGTGGCAGCGACTTGAAGACGGAAACGCGGCGGCGGTTGCTGGTCCTATATCGAAGGCCGTCGCAGGGAATATTTTCTACATATTCGATAGAAAAAGAAAGACCTGTCTTCCTCGTTCCTGCGCCGCGCCCTAACATGCTTGCATTGAACCTGAAGGAGCGCCCATGTCCGCGGAATTTATCAGCGTAAGCTTTCCCAATGCATCGAACGATCTAAACCCCGTTCCAGACGCACCTGTGGATCCTGTTTTTCTGGAGCGCTATGCCCGCGCCCTTGATGATTACGGTTTCAACTATACGCTGATCCCTTACTCCTCATCGTCTTTCGATCCTTTCACGCTGGGCGCCACGGTGCTCGCGCACACGAAAAACATCAAGATCATCGTCGCCCTGCGGCCGAACACGGTTTATCCCACAGTTGCGGCCAAGTCGCTCGCGACGCTCGATCAGTTGAGTGGTGGACGTGTCGTGGTGCACTTCATTGCCGGCGGCAGCGATGAAGAACAGGCGCGTGAAGGCGACTTCCTCAACAAGGAAGAACGCTATGAGCGCCAGGAGGAATATATCCGCATCCTGCGCCTGGCCTGGACCTCGAAAGAGCCCTTCGACTTCGACGGAAAATATTACCAGTTCAAGCAATTCCGCAGCGCGGTGCGGCCCACAAACGGGCTCATTCCGATTTCGCTCGGTGGCTCCTCGGACGCCGCCTATCGCATCGGCGGTTCGCTCTGCGATATCTTCGGCCTGTGGGGAGAGCCGCTTGCCGAAACCAAGCAGCAGATCGAGCGGGTCTATGCGGAAGCCGCAAAGGCGGGCCGCACGGATCGCCCCCGGATCTGGGTCACATTCCGGCCAATCGTCGCCGAGACGGATGAGCTTGCCTGGGAAAAGGCTCACAGAACTCTGGATCGGTTGAACGAGAACCGCCAGAAAGGTGTAACACGCGCACCGCTCAACGCGCCGCGCCCGGCCAATGTCGGTTCGCAACGGCTTCTGGAAATCGCCGCACGCGGCGATGTGCATGATCGCGCCCTCTGGTATCCGACGGTCACCGCCACCAATGCCAGCGGCGCCACCACTGCGCTGGTCGGTTCGCCACGCACCATTGCGGATTCCATCCTCGACTACATCGATCTTGGCGCTGACCTGATCTCGATCCGCGGCTACGACAATTACAACGACGCGGTGGATTATGGCCGCTACATCCTGCCGCTTGTCCGCGAAGGCATTCGCGAACGGGAAGATGCGAAGAAAAAGACCGCTGCATAATGCCGCGATCCGGCCCGGTCGCCTGACCGGGCATTTTTTTGAAGTGCAGACGGAGCCAATCGCCCCTGATGGGGAGATGGTATTCCCCACAGCCAGAGAGCCTCGACCACGCATGTCTCATGACCCAACTGTCCTAGGCGCAACCGCTCGCATCCTTGAACAGGCCGCACCGGATGCGGACCAGACTGGCCAGTTTCCCTGGACGGGTATCCGTGCCGTTCACGAAAGCGGCCTCCTCGAAAGCACGGTTGCGACACGTTATGGCGGCCAGGGGGCGACGCTTGCCGATACCGCCCACATTCTGGCGGCACTTGGCCGGGGCGATCCTTCCGTGGCGCTGATCAGCGCCATGACGATCTTTACCCATCTCGCCCAGGCCGCGAAAAACCACTGGCCCGAAGATCTCTACCGGCGGCTTCTGACGGACGCCAAACAACGGCCGTTGCTGCTCAATGCCGCGCGTGTCGAGCCGGAGCTGGGGTCGCCGGCGCGCGGTGGCCTGCCCGCGACGCTCGCCCGCCGGACAAACAATGGCTGGTCTATCACGGGCCGAAAACGCTTCGTGACGGGCGCATATGGTCTCACGCATTTCCTTGTCTGGGCGCATACTGACGAAACGCCGGCGCGGGTGGGAACATTCGTGGTGCCGAATGGGTTGCCGGGCATCAAGGTCATCGAGAACTGGCAGAGCCTCGGCATGCGCGCTACGGGATCGCACGATGTCGAATATGCCAATGTCGAAATCCCGGCGGAAAACGTCATCGACCTCGTCGATCCATCGGTCGCCCAGCAGGACAACCGGGCGCATGCGGCACTCACGCTGGCTTTGACAGCGCTTTACCTCGGCGTAGCAGAAGCCGCTCAGGCCAAGTTCATCCGCTTCGCGCATGAGCGTGTGCCGGCCAATCTCGGCCATCCCATCGCCCGCACGGAACGTTTCATAACGCTTTCAGGCGAAATCGATCTTCTGGTCTCCGGCGCCCGCCAGATCATTTTCGGCACGCTCGAAAACAACAATGGCGATGCGGAAGGATTCATCAGGGCAAGGCTGCTTGCCGGCCGGCAGCTGCGTGATGCCGTCGAGATCGCAGTGCGCGGCATCGGCAATCCAGGTCTTGGTAGCGAACTGGGCCTCGAACGACATTTCCGCGACATCCAGACGGTGCTCGTCCATGCGCCGCAGGAGGATACGTCGATTGCGATTTTGGGCCGCTCCGCCTTTGGCCGCTGGAGCCGCGAGGAGACTGCGGCCGCCCAACCTTCGGCAGGACTGCAAATCCTGAAATCCGCCTGACTATCGTCCCAGCGCCCGGGCACCACTAACCGTGGGCAAGCTTTCGCGCCGGGCCGAAAACCACAAAGCTCAGAGCGGCGAGCAACCAGACACTGATGCCAGCATAAAGCATGACCAGACCGAAACCGTCCGCGAGTGCCTGATGGACGAGTGCATCCGAAACACGCTCCACCGACGATCCCGCGGTTCCCGCCGCGATCTTCTCCGCGAGCGAACGCAGGGCGGGCAAATCCGCGCCGGACGGCAGGTTGGCCCTAAGCGACGACCAGACGCCCTCAACCAGAATGAAGCCCATGATCGGGATGTTGATGGCAAGCGAGATCATTCGCGCGCTCATGTCGATGCCGGAGGCCATGCCGGAACGGGCAGCGGGAACGGCACCGGTTGTCGTATTGGTGACCGGCGTGTTGGTGAGGCCAAGCCCGACACCGGACAGGATGCAGCCGGGCAGCATGGTGAGCCAGCTCGCATCTGCGACACTGCTGCCAAGTTTCATCAGCATGAAACCGAGACCGATGGTGAACAGCCCGGCCGGGACGACAAGACGGGGTTGATAACGCAGCGACAGACGCTCGGCCAACGGCGGTACGATCAGCGCTGGCAGCGTATAGGCAAGCAGACCGAGACCGGCGGTGACGCTGTCATAACCAAGGCCCGCCTGAAACCAGATCGGCAGATAGATCATGAACGGCCAGAAGCTGATGTTCATCGCCGCCGAGCCGATAATCGCGCCGGAAAATGGCCGGATGCGGAATACGGAGAAATCAAACATCGGCCTTGGCGTGAGCTTTTCGACGATCACGAAGGCGATAAAACTCGCGACTGATAGACCAAGGATCAGAAGTCCCTTTGAACTGGCAAAGCCGAGTTCCGGTCCCTGGGTGATGAAAAACGCAAGGCAGAACACGGCAACCGAGAGTGTGGCGATACCGGCAAGATCAAGACGGGTCGCATCCGGATCACACGATTCTTCCACACCGCTTGCGGCAAGGAACAGTGTCACGATGCCGAGCGCCACGTGAACGAGGAATACCCACTCCCAGCTCCACAGCGCAACGATGGCTCCGCCGATGATCGGCCCGAAACCCAGCCCGACGCCGGAGACAATACCCCACCAGCCGAAAGCCATTCCACGCTCGCGGGCCGTGCGGAACTGATGTGACAGAATAGCGATCTGGCATACCAGCATCGCTCCACCGCTTAGTCCCTGAAGGAAGCGTGCGCCGATCAGCACCGCCACGCTTTCAGTCATGCCGCAGGCGAGGGAGGAAATGGCGAAAGCGACGATGGTCGCGATGAAGACGCGTTTGCGACCGAAGCGGTCGGCCAACGCGCCGGTTGCCATCAGCACCATCGTCACGCCGATCGTATAGGCGTTCATGATCCACTGCAGCTGCCGGAAATCCGCGTGCAGCACCTGCTCGAGCGTCGGCAGGATCGCCGGCACGCTGGAGATTTCCAGCCCGAACATCAGAGCGGAGAGACAGACGGCGGCGAGCGCAATGGCACTTCTACTCCGGGTTGGGGCGGTAACGGCAAGGGTCATTCTTCAGCCTTTCGTGGTTCGGACTGAAGCAGCAGAAGACATGCACGCTTCGATCCGTGTTTTGCAGAGTCCAAGGCAAATTAGTGAAAGCTTGACCATAACTGAATTGGATGCTTGGATATTTCAGAGACAACAAATTTGGATTATTAAAGTGACCACTCTGGATGTGGATGCCGTTCAGGCTTTCGTCACCATTGCCGATCTGCAGAGCTTCACCCGCGCTGCCGAAACGCTCGGAACCACGCAGGGTGCCATCAGCGTCAAGCTCAAGCGGCTGGAAGACCGGCTCGGCCAGCGGCTTCTTGAACGGACGCCGCGCTCGGTGCGCCTTTCCGCGCAAGGCGCAGTGTTTCTAACACCAGCCCGCGAATTCCTTGCCGCGCATGATCGCGCCATGGCAGGGCTTTTTTCCACGCGCCGACGCTTTGGCCTTGGCATAGCCGCCCATGTTGCAGGGCCGGAAGTGCCAACGCTGCTGGCGCGGCTCAACGCGCACGATCCGGGACTGACGATAGAAGTGCGGATGGACAATTCCCGCACGTTGCTGGATGCCTTCGACCGCGGCGAGATCGATGCTGCAATCATCCGGCGCGAGGATGACAGGCGTGATGGCGAAGTGCTCGGGCAAGAGCATTTCGGCTGGTTCGCAGCCCCGCAATTCGAGCATCGTCAGGGCGAGCCGCTGCGACTGGCAGCGCTTTCGCCCGCCTGCGGTGTACGTGACATCGCCACTCGTGCTCTTGATTCCGCCGCCATCGCGTGGACGGAAGTCTTTCTTGGCGGCACCTCATCGATGGTGACCGCGGCCGTTTCGGCAGGTCTCGCCATTTCGGCATTCTCCTGCCGCCTGGCGCCACCCGGTACAATCGAGGTCAGCCAGCGTTTCAGCCTCCCGCCGCTGCCTTCCACCGAGATCGTGATGTTCTCGACCCTTACCGACAGCAGATCCCGTGAGGCGCTGCGCACACTGGCCGCCGCTTTCCGGGAGCATCGACCGTGACTGTGAGCGACACCCAGTGGGTGCACAGGTCCTTGACTGGTCGCGCGCCCAGGTCGCACTGATGCGCCCAAGCCGGAGCACACGAGCGCTGGAAGCCATCATCCGCGATCTCATCGAGACCCGCGA